>JABAHP010000934.1_pt5 | contig 26549 bp, 15 predicted proteins | sample 7062081 | NCBI WGS metagenome assembly JABAHP01 (sample SAMN14534357, study PRJNA622989) | marine sediment metagenome | biome: marine biome [ENVO:00000428]; feature: marine pelagic biome [ENVO:01000023]; material: deep marine sediment [ENVO:00002113] | place: India: Gulf of Kutch | collected...
ACTTTAACCATTATGGCGCAAGTTATAACAATCGTTAACCAAAAAGGCGGGGTGGGCAAGACCACCACGGCGGTTAATCTTGGCGCATATTTGGCAGCTTTGGGTAAGTTCGTGCTTTTGGTAGATCTGGACCCTCAGGCTAATGCAACTTCTGGTTTAGGTATTGATTATCAAAAATTAGAAAAAGGAATTTACGATGTTTTGGTTGGCGAGGCCAAAATGAGGGATATTGTTGTTGAAACGAGGCAGGAGGGATTGCGAGTTGCGCCGGCCAACATGAATCTAGCTGGTGCTGGAGTAGAGTTGGTTAATTCAGAGAATCGTGAATATAGATTGCGTGATGCCTTGCTCGAGGTTCGCAATGATTACGATTATATTTTTATTGATTGTCCGCCTTCCCTCGGGCTTTTAACAATCAATGGATTATCAGCGGCTGATCAGGTATTGATACCTGTGCAGTCAGAGTATTATGCACTTGAAGGTTTAGGTCAGCTTCTAAACACAGTTAGTCTGGTCAGAGATAATCTTCAGCCGAGTCTTGTAGTCAGGGGCGCGGTGGTGACGATGTTTGATCCGCGGACAAACCTTTCCAATGAAGTTTTTCAAGAACTTTATAAATATTTTCCAAATAATATATATCGTTCAGTAATCCCTCGGTCAGTACGTTTGGCAGAAGCGCCCAGCTTTGGCTGCGCCGTGCTTCATCACGACGCATCCTGTAAAGGTGCCAAAGCGTACGAAAGATTAGCCAGGGAATTTTTATTACAAGAAGAAGCTGGCGAGTAATAATTAGTTTTGTTTATGATACAAAAGAAAGGGGGATTGGGTCGAGGACTTGGCTCTTTGATACCAACCGGTGCGGATAAAAAACCAATGGGTGAGGCAGGTACAAAGCCGACGGCTTCAGGTCGTGAAATTGTTGACATTGCGATTGATGAGATTGTGCCTAATCCTGAGCAGCCCAGGGAGAGCTTTAGTCATGAGGAAATGGAAGAACTTATTTCTTCGGTTAAGGAACACGGTATACTTCAGCCTTTGATTGTCAGTCCGGCTGATGATAAGTATGAGCTCGTGGCTGGTGAGCGTCGCTGGCGTGCTGCCAAGATGGCCGGGCTTCGGACGGTGCCGGCAGTTGTGCGCAGTGTAAAAGAACAGCAAAAGCTTGAGCTTGCTTTGATTGAGAATATTCAGCGTCAGGATTTAAATCCGATTGAGGAAGGAAAGGCCTACAAGCGACTGGCAGACGAATTTAACTTGACCCAGGAGCAGGTTGCCAAAAAAGTTGGCAAAAGCCGGCCGCAGGTGGCAAATTTTATTAGATTGCTCGAGCTGCCACTTGAAATACAAGAGGCGGTTGCAAGCGGTGAGATTCCTTATACCCAGGCAAGAACATTGTTGGCCTTGGATACGCCGAGGGCTCAACTCAAACTATTTAAGAAGATTGTAAGAGATAAACTAACAGTACGTGACACAGAAGAAAAAGTAGGTGGTAAAAAACAGACGGTTAAAGTAGGAAAAGATCCAAATCTGGCCGCTAGAGAAGATGAGCTCAGGACTGCGCTCGGTACAAAAGTAGAAATAAAAAAACGCGCCAACGGCGGTCAAATTATTATTGAATATTACTCTGACGAAGAACTCGACGGTCTGATTGAGCGGCTGAGTTAAAAATTATTTATTTTCACCACTCGGAATCACGGTCTTTAACCAGTCCGTGATTTTTGATTTGGTCTTTGCTTTGATTTTGGTTTTAGCACTTGAGGTTTTAACAAACTTTAGCCAGTCAGGGTTGGGGCCTTTTCGTTTTTTATCGACCAGGATATCAACCATGTCGCCGCTTTTGAGTTTTGAATCAAGCGGCACCATTTCGTCATTAACTTTTGCGCCGGTGCACTTGTCGCCGATTTCGGTGTGAATGGCGTAGGCAAAATCAACTGGAGTTGAATCTTCAGGTAAATCAATTACATCACCTTTGGGAGTGATCACGAAAATTCTTGTTTGAAAGACATCGATTTTAAGATCTTCTAAGTTTTTGAGATATTGGGAACGGGTTTGGAGTTGTTCCTGAATTTTGGCCAAGTCCTTAACCCAGTGGAGCTGCTTATCTTCGGTTTGCGGAGTTTTTAATGTTTCTTCGTAATGCCAGTGGGCGGCAATACCAAGTTCGGCCTCGTCGTGCATTTCCTGGGTACGAATTTGGAATTCAACCTTTTCACCTTCTTCACAAAAGACAGTGGTGTGAAGTGACTTATATCCGTTTGGTTTTGGCTGGGCGATGTAGTCTTTGATGCGGCCGCGGACCGGAGGCCATTTACTGTGAAGAATACCCAAGACGGCATAGCAGTCGGCAATGTCTTTGACAATAATACGAATTGCGACTAGGTCGTGGATGCGGTCAATTTCCCGGTCATAACGAAGAAGTTTTTTATAAAGTGAGTAGATGTGTTTGGCACGGCCGTGAATATCGAGAATTTTGATGCCGGATTGTTCAATTTCTTTGCGGGCGTTGCGCAAAGCAGTGTTCAGATATTTTTCTTTAACTTCTCGGCGAGCCTGCATCAGGCCGATGGTCCACTGATATTCTTTTGGATAAACGTATTTAAAAGAGAGATCTTCCAAGGTGCCTTTCATTTCACCCATGCCGAGGCGGTTGGCAATCGGCGCATAGATTTCCAAAGATTCCAAAGCAATGCGGTAGCGTTTTTTTGGCGGGTGGGCTTCGAGCGTGCTTAGGTTATGAATGCGGTCGGCAAACTTGATAAAAATTACCCGCACGTCGCTCGCCATGGCCATAAACATTTTTCTCAGGTTCTCGATGTAGCGGTCCATGCCGCGGTATTTAATTTTACCAAGCTTGGTAATGCCGGCGACCATTTGGGCAACTTCACTGCCAAAGTTTTTCTCTACGTCTTCAAGGGTGCGGTCAGTATCTTCAGGCACATCGTGCAAAAGACCGGCCTGAATAATCTGCGCGCCGAGCTTCATTTTAGCCAGGGTTTTGGCAGTTTCAAGCGAGTGGTTAATGTACGGCTCGCCGGTTAGCCGGGTTTGGCCTTGATGGGCCTCTTCGGCAAAATCATAAGCCAGACGGATTGAGTCTAAATCCGCGTTTGGCTTGTTCTTTTTAACAATTTTCAAGAGTTCGTTTATGCTCATGTTGATTGGGTAACTATTTTATTATAACTCTCTTATTAAAAAAGTCCAGTATTTATTTAGATTTAGCAGTAAATCTTATTTTTGTATCAGGGATTTGTTGAGATGTCAAGCAATATTGAGGGCTTAGTCTTGACAAATTGGCTAAATTATGCTATAATTTTGAGTTCCTGACAATTGAACACAACCCACTTGATATAAGGAGGAATCCATGGGAAGCGAATTTTCACCTTTGAAGGTTCTTGCCGGGATGGGGCTTTCCCTGGTGGCAGAAGAGCTTGACCGCAAGCCACAGGATGAAGAGGAAGAGCACAGCGTGGTAAAGCAACGGCTCGTGCCTGAGGACGATGGTTACTTGGGTGAAAATCTCAAGTACATCCGTCTGACCCTGCTTCATGGTAAGGATGATCCCATCCGGGTCATTAAGGTGGACGGCAAGAAGAACGTTGGTCTGATGAAGAACTACCTACCGGAAAAGAATCCGGATGTAGAGGTAAGGCTTCACATCAACTTCCGCCTGCGCGACGCATATGACGAGGACCGCAAGGCCAGATTTGTGCAGGAGGCGCCAGGCGGGGACTTTGCGGTGACGCAGTTCTCTGAGAACAACTTCCGTATTGTCCGATTCGACAGTGACGGCGAAATCCGAATGTACGAAGTTGGTGTGGCCAGCCAGTTCGGACGGCAGTTTCTGCAGGTGAAGGCCATGGCTAAGGTCCGCGCCGGGTTCGTGCGGCAGGACAGCCGCCAGGTTGTCCGATTCAACGTCATGTTCGGACCCAACTGGAATGACTGGCCTCAGTTCATCGACTTCGTACAGAAGATGACTGACGAGGGACTCGTCGAGCCAAGCCACAACTTCGAGCTCGAACCAGAGGGCTTAGACGCTGCGCTGGACGACGCGAGGATCACCAAAGGCATGGCACAGGTGAAATGGTTTGACATTCTCGCTGGTGCCGGCTGCCTCAAGGTGGCGCCGAACGAGACCCTGGATGGCGAACCCCTCAAGGGAGATGTCAAAGTCCACTGGACTCAGGTGGTGACCAAGATAGACGGTCAGCGCGTCGAGCTTTTCGAAGGCCAGCTCGTGAGCTACCAGTCACTCGAGCCCATCAAGCAGGACGAGAACACCAGGCATCCCACAGCATTCAGGGCACAGGCCCTGGCTGTCGTGCCCCTGGACTAGTTCTTTCTTCGGGCCGGTTCTGGCCCATTCCCAACTCAAAAAGCCCGGGTTTTCCTTGCGGAGACCCGGGCTCATTCTTTTTATAATGATTTTGACAAATATATTTTAAAATGTAATACTTTATTTAATTAACGCCCCGCAAACGGGGCGCATCAACAAAAACATATGTCAGAAGGATTATCACCATCACAAGAGCAGGCCTATCAGCGCTTAAAAGCTGCCCAAGAGGCAGGCGAGCGTGAGCGTGCCGAAAAGGCTCTGAAAGAGCTTGGCGAGAGCGAACCTGAGCCAGAGGCAAAAGAACCTGAGCAGAAAAAGGAGCTCGAGGAAGCTAAGGCTGAGGCTGAACAAAAAAAGGCGGAAGATATAAAGGACGTGCGTGAAAAGATTGAAAAAATGCAGCCCGTACCGCCGCCTGAGGTTTTTGAGCGTCCGCCCAAAGAGCCGACTGAAGAGGAAAAGTATAAGAAAAAATTAGCTGAGGCTGGATTGATTGATAAGTTTGGAGTATTTTATTCTTATCACAAAGGAAAGATTGATAAAAGTATTGATAAGGCAGTATCAAGTACACCAGGTCAGGTCGGTTTGGGAATACTCGGTGGTGCCATCATTGCGGTTGGCGCGGTAGGTTATGTTGCATACAAGATTTTTAAAGAGGTTCTCTGGGATCCGACATTGGGAAAATATTTGAACGAACCGCTTAAGAAGGTTTTTACTGCAGGAAAAAATAAAAAATAAAAAAATCGGCCTTAAGAGAGGCTGATTTTTTGATACGACTTATGTGCGGGTATGGAAACCCGCACATATTTTATTTACATTAAATTATTGTTATTTTTCAAAACCGCATTCTTTGTTTGAGCAGGCGATTTTCTTTTTTGCTTTTTCAACCAGGAGTGAGCCGCAGTCTGGGCACTTGTTGCCGGTTGGTTTATACCAAAGGGCAAAGTCACATTTTGGATAAGCACTACAGCCGTAAAAAATTTTACCTCGTTTTGAGCGACGGCTGACAATCTCACCTTCTTTACATTCTGGGCATTTTACACCAGTGGTCTTTTGAGTTTTTTTAATGTATTTACAATCCGGGTAGCCAGAACAGGCCAAAAAGGCGCCGTAGCGACCATGCTTTATTACCATGGGCTTGCCGCACTTGGGGCATGGCTCTTCATCTCCTTCCATTTTTTCTTTTTTACCGGCTAAGGGTTTGGTGTTTTTGCATTCAGGGAATCCTGAGCAGGCCAAAAAGGTACCGTAACGGCCGACTTTTTTAATCATTGGTTTGCCGCATTTTTCACACACCTCACCGGTTTCTTCTTCGGTCAGATCTTTTTTAGAAATTTCTTCTTCTTTCTTTTCCAGATTTTCATGAAAAGGTTTATAAAAGTCTTTCAGGGTTTTAACCCAGTCTTGTTTGCCTTCAGCAATTTTATCCAAATCTTCTTCAAGGCCGGCAGTAAACTTGTAATCAATAACATGAGGAAAGTGCTCAGTCAAAAGATCAGTTACCAAAAATGCCATTTCGGTTGGGGCTAAACGTTTTGATTCGTCACGCTCAACATAGTTTCGGGCAATAATGGTAGCAATGGTCGGAGCATAGGTTGAAGGCCGGCCAATACCATATTCTTCCAAAGTTTTAACTAAAGTAGCATCAGAGTAACGAGCCGGTGGTTCAGTAAAGTGCTGTTTTTCGTTGATCTTAACAAGGTCAAGCTCTTGGTCTTTTTTCAGCTTTGGTAAAAGATTGTCTTCGCTTGATCCGCCGTACACTTTAAGAAAGCCCTGGAATTTAATAACCGAGCCGGTTGAGCGAAGACCGTACTTATCGGCTTTGATTGATATGGTGGTCTGATCGATCACTGCGGGCTTCATTTGCGAGGCAATGGCCCGGCGCCATATTAGGTCATAAAGCTTGTGTTGGTTGGCGTTAAGGTATTTTTTAACACTTGCCGGCGTGTTGGTTGCATCAGTCGGCCGGATGGCTTCGTGGGCTTCCTGAGCCATTTTACTCTTGGTTTTATAACGTCGGGCTGAACTTGGTAAATAATCCTTACCATATTCACTGTCAATAAATTTTCTTGCCTGAGCTAAGAATTTATCAGAAAGAGTAACTGAATCAGTACGCATGTAAGTAATTAAACCAACATGGCCTTTATCAGATTCAATACCTTCATAAAGCTGCTGAGCAAGCATCATGGTTTGTTTGGCAGAAAAGCCAAAGCGGCGGTTTGCTTCCTGCTGTAAAGTAGAAGTAGTAAACGGTGCGTATGGATTGCGCTTTACTTCTTTTTCAGCGATATCATTAACAAGATAATATGTTTTTTTCAGATCCTTGATAATTGGCTTTACCTTTTTTTCGCTATTCAAATCAAATTTATCAAGCGTTTTGCCATCAATTGAGTGAAGCTTGGCAGTGAGTTCATCATTATTTTTATTTTTTAAAATTGCATCAACTGTCCAATATTCTTTTGGTTTAAAATCTTGGCGTTCGCGTTCGCGTTCAACAATTAGGCGTACGGCAACCGACTGCACGCGGCCGGCTGAGAGCCCTTTAGCCACTTTGCGCCAAAGAAAAGGAGAGAGTTCATATCCAACCAGTCGGTCGAGGATTCTTCGGGCCTGCTGAGCATCAACCAGATCCATATCAATACAGCGCGGGTTTTTTAAAGCTTCTTTGATGGCGTCTTTGGTAATTTCGTGGAAAGTAATTCTTTTGGTCTGGTCTGGCTCTTGTTCAAGGATATGGGCCAAATGCCAGGCAATTGCTTCGCCTTCGCGGTCTTCATCAGTGGCGTAGTAAATTTCATCAGCTTTTTTCGCTTCTTTTTTCAAAATAGTGACTTGTTTGCGCTTGGCCGTTGGAATTACATAGCTTGGTTTAAAGTCTTTTTCAACATCAACACCCATTTTGCTTTTTGGCAGATCGCGCAGATGGCCAAAAGAAGATTGAACTTTAAAACCACTCCCGATGAAACGGGAGATTGTTTTTGCTTTGGTTGGTGATTCAACAATAAGTAACTTCATTTTGTTTTTTAATATTTGTATATAAAATTATAACTTGAATTTTTATTGCGTGCAAATTTTATTTGCCGATCACATAGTTGGCGCCACCCAGGTTGCGCACTTTACCCTTCATTTCCATGAGTGTCAAGAGGCTTGAGACAGCTGAGGCATCCATGCCGCAGTTTTTTATAATCACATCAATATGTAATGGTTCTTTACTTAGTAGGGTGAGCAGTTTTTCTTCTTCAGGTGAGTCTGGAATAATAGCTTTGTTTTCAACATAGGCTTTAACGTGGCTCAGATCAAGTGCTTCCAATACATCATTTGCATCCGTGACAAGTTTGGCGCCCATTTTAATTAGTTTGTTCGGTCCGATTGAGGTGGGGTTATAGATTGTGCCGGGAACGGCAAACACTTCACGGTTTTGATCAAGCGCGGCTTTAGCAGTAATAAGGGAACCTGATTCTTCGCCCGCTTCAACTACCATGGTGCCGAGTGCCAGGCCTGAGATAATACGGTTGCGCTGAGGAAAGTGATGCTTTAGTCCCAGACTGCCCAAAGGAAATTCAGAAATCACTGCACCGCCTGACTCAATAATACGTTCGGCAAGTCTCCGATTAGTGCTCGGATAAATACTGCCCCGATCAATACCAGAGCCGAGCACGGCAATGGTGCGGCCGCTCGCTTCAATTGTGGCCTCATGGGCAATTGAGTCAATGCCCAGGGCCATGCCGCTCACAATAGTCAGTTTTTGACTCGCTAGATTACTTACAATTTCGCTTGCGGCCTGCCGGCCATAAGTTGAGGTTTTTCTGGTGCCTACCACGGCCAAGCGAAACTCATCCGGGTCATCCATGCGGCCTTTATAATATAAGAAAGCTGGGGGATCGTATATTTCTTTTAAAATGCTCGGGTAGCTCGGTTCATTAATTGTCAAAATGCCGATATTTTCAGACAATACGTTTTGCCACAAGCCGGCCGTATCAATTGATTCGCGTTTAATAAAAAAATCATCAACCACTTCTGGTTCAATCCCGGCTTGATTCAGTTCGTCCCGGCTGGCATACCAGGCTGCTTCAAGTGAGGGGAAAAAGTTAATAATTTTTCTAAACCTGATCGGGTTAATGCGGCTGACTTGGCCAAACGCGACCCAATAGGCTTTTTCTGCTAAACTCATAATTTGGGCTATGGATATATAGATTATATTATAGAGGGGATTGTGTCAAGGGAGGCTCTCGGAGTCAGTTGTCAATTGTAGCTAACAAAAGGAATATTGACAAATTTTTATAGCTATGTTAAGGTGTGCTAATCCTTAAAAACTGGGATATTTTTTACCTAAATTTTGGTAAAAAAAGATACCCGTGATCCTGCCGGCAGGGCTCTTTCTTGTGCTGGTCACCCCTCCTAACCAGCTACAAGAGAAATGCTTTTGTTGGCAGGGTCTCGGGTATTTTTGATGCGCGGGTATGGAAACCCGCGCTTATTCAATTATATAGATTCATTGCTTTTGTAATGCCAAGTTCGGCCGCAGCATTACAAGCTTCAAGGGCCTGATTGATCATCTTATCAGTTTTGGTTTGATCTGATTTTGAAAATTTTCTAAGCACAAAGTCTTCGGACGGGATTTTTTCAGCCATGGGAGTTTTGATACCCATGCGGAAACGGACAAAGTTCTTTGTGCCAAGCATATCAATAATGCTCTGTACGCCTTTATGGCCGGCGGCTCCGGATTTTTTTGATATTCTGATTTTTCCCAATGGCAAATCAATGTCATCATGAAAAATCCAGATATCCTGGGGTTTTATTTTATAAAATTTCTTTATTGCCTGGACGCTTTTGCCAGATAGATTCATAAAAGTCTGAGGTTTGGCCAATATAATATCTTTGTCAGGAAATTTGCCTTTGGAAATCTCGGCTTGGAATTTTTTGTTTAATTTAAAATTTGGAAAGAATTCGTTGTATTCTTTTTGGATCTCATCCAAAGCGACAAAGCCAAGGTTATGCGGTGTGTTGGTGTATTTTTTGTCAGGATTGCCAAGTCCAATTATTAGTTTCATATTATTTACGGCTTCTTGATTTTATTATAACAGGCGTGCCAGCGAATCCAAATTTTTCACGTAATTGTTTTTCCAAATATTTTAAATAATTACCATGAAGCACGTGTTTGGTTTTTACCACCACCTCAAAGCTCGGCGGTTTAGTGCCGGTTTGTTTCATGGTGTGAATGTAGGGTGCGGTGGTCATGCCAGTGCCGCCGATTGGTTTGGCGCGTTTGATGGCTGATTTTAGAAATTTATCCAAAGCATTGTGAGTGATCTCACGTTTGCGTTCTTTTTGTACATCTTCAATTAAACCAAATATTTTTGGGGTATTTTTTTTGTCTTTGGCCGATATAAACAGAATTGGCGCCCAGAAAATAAAGTTTAGCCTTGAAAGAATGTAATTTGTAAATTCTTTTGGAGATTTTGGAGTTTTGTTTTTTATCAAGTCCCATTTATTGGCAATAATAATTAATCCTTTTTCAGATTTTACTGCCAGATCAGCTAGGTTTTTATCCTGAGTGCCGAGTGACTCGGATATATCGAGCACCAAAAGAATTATGTCAGCGTCTTCAAGAATTTCGCGCGTGCGCTCAGTACCGATTTTTTCCAAACCTTTTTTAATCTTAGCGCGTTTTCTCAGCCCGGCCGTGTCAATCAATAAGTAATTTTTATCTTTATAACTTATAAAAGTGTCTTGCGGCTCGCGCGTGGTAAAAGCAATGTCAGAGACAATCATGCGCGGCTCATCACATAGGGCATTGACGAGTGATGATTTGCCGGCATTGGGTTTGCCGATTATTGCCACCTTAAGGGCGTCAATTTTTTCAGCTGGTTGGGGTTCAAGTTTTAATTTTTTAAATTCTGCATAAGCATCTTCAAGAAGATCGCCTACGCCAATGCCGGTGGTGGCAGAGATCGGGACTGGTTCGCCAAAGCCGAGTTTTTTCCATTCCGGATCCTTGGCACGGAGCATCAGATCTTTCTTATCAGCCTTATTGGCAATAAAAATGATTGGCTTTTTAATTTTTCTAAGTTCACGGGCAAAGTCCAAGTCTTCGGCCAGTACACCGTCGCGGATATTTACCAAGAAAAAAACCAGATCTGCTTCATCTAAAGCAATCTGGATCTGCTCTTTAATACCTTTTTCAATCGCGGTTATTCCGCCCGAGGCGGATCCGCCTTTGGCGGACTTTTTTCTTTCAAATCCGCCCGTGTCAATCACCTGGATTAGTTTTCCGCGCCAGACGCAATCGGCAAAGGCGCGGTCACGTGTGGTGCCGGGTATGGCAGAAACCATGGCTTTGTTTTCCTCGGCCAAGGTATTAAAAAGAGTTGATTTACCAACATTGGTTCGGCCAACAATAGCAATTAAAGGTTTTTTTGTGTTGGTTGTCATTGTACCAGGTTTTTACTTGTGACGCCTAAGACAACCAGAAAATCTACGTCTTTGGCAGTTGCCTGCACTTTATTGCTTTCATCGGTCAGGGTTACTTCTGAAGGCACTAAAGTGGAGGAAAATATCCAGCCGGAGGTGGTGACTGAGACTTCGGCGTCTAGCAATGACCTGAGCTGGGCGAGCTCTTTTTCTTTTTCACCGTTAGTAAGGTCAAAAACCATGGTCTGAGCATAATCGCGTTTAATAGCGTTGCCTATTTTGATCACTTCAAAATCATTTTCTTTTAATATAAGTGATGCGGCATAGGCCAGGCCGGGCACGGTGGTGCCGTTTTGTATTTCAACGCGGATGTCGTCAGTTTGATTTAAACCGGTTGAGGCAACTGACACGCTTGAACCGCTGTGACTTGATTCGTCCAAGAGGTTGGCAGCGATTTCGCGGACCGTATCCCAGGTACCGCCGTTTGGCAGAATCATATAAGCGCCGTTGATGCTGGTGGCGTAGAGGGGGCTGCCTGGGCCAGTACTCAAAACTTCATTAGTAATGTTTTCGGTATCAACTTTGCGGGACAGGGTTGCCAAGAGAATCATTTCTTTGGTAGAAATGTTTGTTTCAACGCTTTCTTTCACAGTGTCGTATAGTTTGACAATCTTTTTTGGGTTGAGGATTAGTGATGGCGTAAGAATTTTTTCTTTTACTGCTACAATAACATTCTGTTGGCGTTTGCTGCGGGCAAAGTCAGAGGCTTCGCCATTAGTGCCATGTCGGGAACGGACATATTTTAGTGCGGTGTCGCCGTCCATATGCTGTTCGCCAGCTTCAAATGATACCACCTGGTATTCGTCAGGGCCGGCTGGGTATTGATAGTCAGTAAAACTTCTTTCAACATTTACGTCAATGCCGCCAATTTCATCAATAAACTCAATAAAGCCGTCAAAATCAACCCGAACATAGTAGTGGATTGGTTGGCCAGTGATATTTGAAGCGACCTGACTTGCCAAAATCGGGCCATAACCTTCCTTTTCCCATTCACCAAAAGCATTGGCATGATTGATCTTACGCCAGCCATAACCGGGAATATCAACACTCAAGTCCCGGGGGATAGAGAGCATGGCCACTTTGCCGTCAGACGGGCGTAGGCTGGCAAAGATGTTTGTATCAGTAAGATTTGGTCCGTCATGACCAGCACCGCCAATACCAAGCAAAAGAAAATTAATTCGGTTTTCTCGTTCGCCGCGCAGGCCGCGTTCACCCACACCGGTCAGATACTTCAGTCCGCTGAAGACCGGCAACTTACCGATTTTTGTCATTATACTGTCTTCAGTAGCTGGTTCTGATGTTACAACTTGATATGAGAATACCGCGGCGGCAACCGCGAAGATTACAATGAATGTAACAAAAACTCTGCCGAAAAAAAATAAGCCTTTTTTCGACTGCTCGATCTTGTTGTTGTCCTGTAGTAGGTCAACGCTCATAATACATATATTTTGAGTAAATTATAGTACATTTTGATATTTTTTTCCAGTGCCGAAGCGCTCAGAAATGAGAATAATTTTTCTTGACAATATTTACAGGGGGATGCCGGCCATATATATAGAATGGCGTATGATAGGATTGTGATAAAATTTGCCTTAAATTAGCTAATATTTACTCTTGATTTATACACTTTTATATGGTAATATTATTACTAACCCGATGAAAGGGCCTTGTTTTGGGTCTCTTTAGGGGGCGGCTAGCTCAGTTGGTTAGAGCGTTCCGTTCACATCGGAGAGGTCACAAGTTCGAATCTTGTGCCGCCCACCATTGAAATAAAAAATTAATTATCATTTATGGGATTATTTAAAAAAGAGAATAAGAAAGAAGAAATGTTGGCACCAAAGAGTACGGCGGCAGTTGTGGTTGGTTTTATTTTTGAGATTGTTCAGGTAGTGGCAATATCTTTGGCAATTATTATTCCGATTCGTTACTTTTTGATCCAGCCGTTTTATGTAAAGGGTGCATCCATGGAACCGAATTTTTATGACCATGAGTATTTAATAATTGACGAAGTGAGCTATCGTCTTGGTGAGCCTGACCGGGGTGACATTATTGTTTTTAAANNCAGTACTTTATTAAACGCATTGTTGGTTTGCCCAATGAGACCGTTGAGGTAAAAGACGGCAATGTGGTGATTTATAACGAGGAATTTACCAATGGTATGGCGCTTGAGGAGGAGTATTTGGATGGCGTAATTACTGCTGGGCAGAAAAAGGTGAAATTGCGATCAGACGAATATTATGTTTTAGGTGATAACCGGAATTCCAGTTTGGATTCCCGTACTTTTGGGCCGGTAAACCAAGATTATATTGTTGGTAAGGTTTGGTTCAGGGGCTGGCCAGTGACCAAGATTAAATTTTTTGAAAATCCTGAATATAACTTATAAGTATGCCGGTAAAAAAGAAAACAACCACTAAGAAAAAAGCTGTTCAACCGGTGAAAAAGGCAGCACCTAAGGCAAAGGCAGCCGCTCCGGCAAAAGCGTCTACTAAGCGGGCGCCAAAGGTACCCCAGCTTCTTCGAGGTATGAAGGATGTTTTACCTGCTGATGAAAAGTACTGGGATTTTATTTTTGACTCAATTAGGGGTTTGGGGAAATCATTTGGCTACGGACGGATTGAGACGCCGGTGCTCGAGGAAACAAGCCTTTTTGTGCGTTCAGTCGGCCGTGATACTGATATTGTGGAAAAGGAGATGTATACCTTCCAGGATCCGGGCGGGGATAACGTTTCGCTTCGGCCGGAAGCCACGGCTTCAATTGCCCGGGCCTACATTACCCACGGTATGCTTAATTTGCCTCAGCCGGTAAAGCTCTGGTATTGGGGGCCGATGTTCCGCCATGACCGTCCGCAGTCTGGTCGTTACCGCCAGTTCCATCAGTTTGGCTTTGAGGCTTTGGGTGAGGACAGCCCGACTGTGGATGCCCAGCTTATTGTGATCTTAAGTGATTTTTTTAAGGAAATTGGTTTAGAGATTACTGTACAGATAAATAGCTTAGGTACGCCTGAATCAAGGCAGGCCTTTAAAACCGAGCTGGTTAGCTATTACCGAAGCCGGCGGGGCCAGCTTTGTGATAATTGTAAAAAAAGATTAAACAAAAATCCTTTGCGTCTTTTGGATTGCAAAGAAGAGGGCTGCCAGTCGATTAGAAATGAAGCACCCCAGATTATTGATTGGCTGGATGAGGACAGTAAGAATCATTTTATGAAAGTTTTGGAAGCCTTAGACGAGGCTGAGGTGCCATACGTGCTGAATCCGTTTTTAGTGCGCGGACTGGACTATTATACAAGGACGGTTTTTGAAATTTGGCCGGAAGGTGATGAAGAAGAGGCTCGTCAGAATGCTCTGGGCGGAGGCGGGCGATATGATCTGCTCGTTGAGATGCTCGGCGGTCGGCCAACTCCGGCCTGCGGTTTTGCGATTGGTATTGAACGGGTGGTTAGCCGTCTTAAGTCAGAAGAGGTTGCGGTGCCGGAACCGCCGGTTGCTGAAATATTTTTTGCCCAGCTTGGAGAGCAGGCGCGAATAAAAGCCCTGGGTCTTTTTGAGGAGTTCAGAAAGGCAGGCGTGCCGCTTTCAGAGGCTTTTTCCAAGGAGTCTCTTAAGGCTCAGCTTGAGATTGCCAATAAGCTTGGTGTAAAATATGCCCTTATTTTAGGTCAGAAAGAGGTATTGGATGGCACTGTCCTAATTCGTGATATGGAGGCTGGAATTCAGGAAATTGTTGATCAGAAGAAAATAGTACGTGAAGTGCAGAAAAAATTAGGTATTTCTGAACCCAAATAATTTGACGAATTGCGCTAAAATTAGTAAAATTTAATTAATTATTAATAATTTTCCAAGAAAGGAAGGTGAAAAAATTGTGGCAGAAGTAAAGAGAAAAAAGGGGGAAAGCTTTGAAGCGCTGGTACGGCGTTTTAACCGCCGAGTACAGCAAAGCGGTAAAATTCTTCAGGCAAGGAAGATAAGATTTAGGCAGGAGGAGAAGAGTTATACCAAGAAAAAGGCAAGCGCCCTCAGGCGAAAGGATCTTAGAGAAAAAAGAGAGTTTATGGTTAAGACCGGCCGAATCAAAGATGACCTTGAGAGGGCTTATCGCAGATATCGTTAAAATAATTACATGTCATTGCAATCAAAAATCAATCAGGACATTATTGAGGCTTTAAAAGCCAAGGATGAAGAAAAGCTTTCAACACTTCGTCTTTTAAGCGCGGCAATGAAAAATCTGGCAATTGAAAAGGGATTAGAAAAAGATGCTGAGCTTGAAGATGCTGATGCGGCCAAGGTAGTAAAGTCGCAGATTAAACAGCTAAAAGACGCTATGGCTGATTTTGAGAAAGCTGGTCGAGATGATCTGGCAAGTCAGAATAAAAAAGAGATCGGCTTTTTGAGTGAGTATCTTCCAGAGGAAATGGGAGAAGACGAGTTGAGAAAGATTGTTAAACAAAAAATAAATGAGTTCGGTGAGCCAACCGCTCAGGATTTCGGTAAGGTAATGGGTGCGGTAATGAAAGAAGTGGGTGACCGGGCCGACGGAGCTATGGTTAAGAGATTGGTGCAAGAGCTCCTGGCTTCGTAAATTTATTTAAAAATTAATTCTTATCCTTTCTACCCCATGCAGAAAGGAACAAAAAGTTTTAACATAAAGAACGCTAGGTTTTTAGTTGTTATTTTGTTGTCGCTTGCGTTCTTTTTTGTTTTGCTCTCACCGGCTTTAGCACTTGAGGTTGGCGTTGAAGAAGTAAGCGAGGAAATTGAGTTGGGTGAAACCGACATCAGGATAATAATTGCGAGAATCATCAATGTTTTTCTCGGTCTTTTGGGTATTATTGCCTTATTGTTAATATTATATGGCGGGTTTTTGTGGATGACGGCCGGTGGTGTGCCCGAGCGCGTGGAAAAAGCAAAAAAAGTCCTCATTAACGCGGTGATCGGGCTGGCAATTATTTTAACATCCTGGGCAATTACCTGGTTTATCTTTAATGTGCTTTTGGGCGAAGGTGGAGTCTTTGGCCCGCCGGGTGAGCGGCCGACCGGACCGCCGCCAACGTATGAATCATTCAGCAGCGCTTTGGGCAACGGTATTGTTGATTACCACTATCCGCCGCGGGGCGACACCGATGTGCCGAGAAACACTAAAATTATGGTGACCTTTAAGCGCGAGATGCTGATTGAATCAATTATTGAGGGTTATGATGATAATGATACGCCGCTCGACACGAGTGATGACACAAGTTCAGAGCTTTTAAATACTGACAACATTAAAATATACCGTACGGCTGATGGTGAAGATGCGCATCTGCGCGAAGATCAGGTCAGGGTGCGCTTTACTGACGATCTTCAGTCCTTTGTTTTTGAACCGGGGGAATGGCTTGGTTCAGCCAGTGAGGATGTTTCATATACGGTGACGCTCGGTCCGGGCTTAACTCGCGCCGATGGCGAGGACGCATTCCAGGGCGCGTTATCTGACGGCTATCAATGGAACTTTGAAGTCGGAACCTTTGTTGATGTGACGCCGCCGCGAGTGAGAAGCGTTTTCCCAGTTGCGGGTGAAGAATATCCAAAGAACGTAATGATTCAGATTAATTTTAATGAACCAATTGACCCTACTTCAGCAACCGGTCATAGCAGCCGATTCACCAATATTTTGGTGGAAGGCGGGGGAGTGGTGCTTGGTAGTTTTGCGATTGCCAATCAATACAAAACTGTTGAATTTATACCAGATGAAGCCTGTGGCACCAACACTTGCGGTGGTGAAGTTTTCTGTTTGCCCGGGGGTGTTGATATCGATGTGACAGTGCGGGCCGCCACCATGCGTTCGGGTGAAGAGCCGGCCGCGGTTTTCCCCTACAACGGTATCGTTGACATGGCGGGGAATTCACTTGACGGTAATGATGACGATACTGCCCAGGGGCCGCCGGACGATAATTATGCATGGAGTTTTTCAACTTCTAATAATGTCTATATCGCACCGCCTGGAGTTGATTCAGTAAATCCGGGTCCAGGAGAAAGTGGTGTGGCGCCAGATTTACCAATTGATATTACCTGGGACGTGCTGATGAGTCTTTCGAGCATGAATGGCGCCAATATTATGCTTGGTGATAACCGTACTGATGATCTTTCGGTGTGGTATACGCTTGATTCGGATAGTTTGGCGGAGGACGGTTCACCAGCCGAAGGCGGCATACCGCCACATCACACTAAAACCAGTATTCGCCATGGAATCTTTTTGGAGGAAACTCAGTATTATCCAGAAATTTTCTCAGAAGTAAAAGATGTTTATCAAAATTGCTTTAGCCCGGCGGCAACCCGCAACTGTCCAAAGGATCGGAGCGGGGCACCATGGTGCTGTGATGTGGCGCCATCGTCATCGCGGACCGCGGGGTCATGTTTGGGTATTCCAACTAAGGAAAGATAATTAAAAAATGTTTAACCGCAGAAAAATTTTAACAATTGCAATTGTCAGCGTGATCGGGCTGGTCAGTGTTTTGTGTTTTGCAAACCTTGTGATGGCACTCGAAGTCGGCGTTGAACCAGTGGAAGAGGAGATTGAGCTTGGCGGCGGCGACATCAGGGTAATGATTGCGCGGATAATTAATGTGGCGCTCGGCCTTTTGGGAATCGTTGCTCTGCTTCTTATATTATACGGCGGTTTCTTATGGATGACGGCCGGTGGCGAAGCTGAGCGCGTGGAAAAAGCCAAAAAAGTTTTAATAAACGCAGTAATTGGGCTTGCGATTATACTTACATCGTTTGCGATTTCACAGTTTGTTTTAAATTCATTAATTGAGGCAACAACCGGTCCGGGTGCCGGGCCACCAACCGGTCGTCCGGGTGGAGGAATCCCCGGCGGAGGTGCCCGGGTTTTTCAAGTGAGAAGCATTACGCCCGAAGGCTCAATTCCGATTCGAAATACCACGGTGCGGGTTTTGTTTAATGCTGACGTTGATCCGACCACATCAGAAAATAATATTACTGTAACCCGGGTTTCTGACGGCACGCGCGTTGATGGCACTTATACCACAAGCGGCGGTCGGGTAAGTTTTGTACCGACGGCAGCATGTCCGGCGCCCAACGCAGATCGAAAATGCTTTGATGCTGATACAGAGTATCGGGTTGAGGTGGCCGAGGGACTGAGAAGCACGGCCGGGCTTTTTGTAAACTGCGGTGGTTTTGGGGCTGGCTGTTCGGCCAATTTTACTACTGGCAGTTTGGTTGATGTTGATGATCCGGATGTGACAATGACCTATCCAGACAACGGCATGGGTGTACCGGTTAACTCAATTGTGATTTTGCAGGCCGAAGCAACTGATGACGCCGGCGTTTCAATGGTTGATTTTGAACTTGATGGTGAATATTGGGCAAGTGACGGGCCAAGCGGTCCAACGCCGATTGACTTTACAGCTGAAGTTGACTGGGATACCACTGGATATACTTTGGGAACGCGGGTAAGTATCCGCGCACGGGCATTTGATATTGATGACAACAGTGCACTATCTTCTTCGGTAAACGCGGTGGTGCGGGCGGAGCACTGTTTTAATGGTGTGCAGGATGAAGGTGAGACTGGCATTGATTGCGGAGGTGAAGAAGGCAGCCCGGATTATTGCGGCGCCTGCTCGGGCGGTGCCTGTACTTCAAATGAGGATTGTTCATCAGGATATTGTGAAGGCGGGGTTTGCGTATCATTGCCGATTATTGAATCAATTGATCCGGTTGATGGTGCAGTGGGTATAATGGTAACAATTTCTGGTCAATATTTTGGCGTCTTTACTGGCCAGGTTCGTTTCTTGGGTACTTCGGCTGAAGGCGATGAAGTGGTGGCGCCGCTGGCACCATGTTCTAGAAATTGGACTAATAATCAAATTATAATTACGGTGCCTGAGGGAGCGGTAAGCGGTCCGATTGAGGTAACAACTAATGACGGCGATATCGATGTGACAAATAATGACCGTGGCCCAAGCGTGCCTGACTTTCTGATTAACACAACTGAGCGGCCAGGCATTTGTGAAGTAAGCCCTGAAGAGGGCGAGACCGGAACGCTCGTAACAATTAGCGGTACTGGTTTTGGCACAACCGAGGATCAGGTAAGATTTGCTGAGATTGATGCCGGACGGATTGATTCTTGGGCCGAGAGCTCGATCGGGGCGACGGTACCGCCGCTTGCACCAGGTGAATATCCTTTGCGGGTGAGCGTGGGTGGCGTGGACAGTAACGCAATTGAGTTTGAAGTGGTCGAAGCCGGCTTGGGCGGAACACCAATCATTGCTCAGATTGATCCAGGGAGCGGTCCGATTGGTGAATACGTAACAATTTTAGGAAGTAATTTTGGCTCTTCGGTCGGTCGAGTAACATTTACAAATCCTTCAACCGGTCAGTCGGCGGTGGCTGATGTAGATTTTCCAGAAGAGTGTGGTGATGATTTTTGGTACCGCGACAATATTACAGTCAAAGTGCCGGATGAATATTCGGATACCAATCCGGTAACTTTGGGGGTTCATGAAGTGCGGGTTCAGCGCTCTGACGGACGTTCCAGCGCCGGAGTTGACTTTACAATAAATGATGAAGCACTGGCGCCGGGAATTTGCCGGCTGGTGCCGAATGTCGGGCCAATTGGAACAGAGGTGACCATTTTTGGTGAACGTTTAGGCAGTTCACCAGGGGCGGTTACCTTTTATAATGCTCGAGGAGCAGATGTTCTTGATTGGTCAGATGATGAAGTGTTAACCGAGGTACCGAGCGGTGCCGAAACCGGTCCGGTAACCGTGACATCCGCAGCCGGCGCGCCTTCGAACGGCCTGAGCTACCGGGTTGAAAATTGTCTTGAGGAGCCCAGTGCTTGTGAGGTTGACCAGCAGTGTTGTAGTGACGGCACTTGTCTTGCTTTGACAGCCGAATGCGCCATCGGTCCGCAAGAGGCATCTTTTGTCTGGCGTTTTTCAACCGGTATTATTCCAATTACCCCACAGGTGATTGAGGCTTGTGCGAGTGAGGATCTGCCAGCTTCGCCTTCACCATGGTCAGGTCGGGCCGGGGGAGACAGCGTATGTGTAAACGCGGTTCCAACCGTACGCTTTAACGTACCCATGGACATAACGCGTTTCAACTCAAGTAATATTGAATTTAAAAAGTGCGTTGGCGGAACTGAGGATCCGTGTTCGGCCACGGTTGATGCCTTAGTGAGGAGCATTTTACCGATTTCTGACAACCATGGCTTCCAGATTTTACCCGATACTCTAATGGATCCGGACAGCACTTATTTAATAAACCTTTCAACAAATTTACGCGGCGATGAGAGCGTCGGCAGTTTAAATATGGAAGAAGATGAAGACTGCGGCACGGATTATGGTTATTGCTTTGACTGGAAAACCAGAGTGACGACTGAGCCATGCGTGATTGGCGGTGTTTCAGTAACCCCGTCTTACAAGATTGCCAAAGACAATGAACCAATCGGCTATACGGCAAGCGCCATTGCCGGCGGTGACATTTGTATTGCGATTGATCCTTCAGCCTATGACTGGCTTTGGGATTCAAGTGACGTATTGAAAGCGTCGGTGGCCGTACCAGATTCGGCAGAGCCATGGCAGGCGGCGGTAACGCCGATTTCGGAGACCCGGGGTGACCCAGTACAGATTGCGGCTGAGGCAGTTGGTCAGGGTTTGAGTGATTTTGGCGAGCTCGTGATTGACTTTACTGACCCAACAGTTATTTCTCATGAGCCGGATTGTACTGAGGCCTGTCTTAACGCGGTGGTGCGCATTGGATTTAATACTTTGATGGACAGTGCATCGCTTCTTGCGCCAGGCAATATTGAGATACGCAAATGTGAAAATGAAAACTGCCGTTCATTTACCGGCGGGAATCTGGCCACCAGTATTACTGCGGTGGATACATTAACCTGGCAGGACGTTATTGTTAATCATGATCCATTTGAAGCCAGGACTTACTATCGGGTTATTCTTTCCGATAATATTCAGAGTTATACCCACACTAATCTTACGGGATTAAACTGGGGAGATAATTATTCCTGGACTTTTAGAACAAAAGATAGTGTTGAACTTTGTGTGGTTAACCGGGTCGAGATTGAGCCGTTGGTCGGCTTTACCGAGGCTCAGGGCGAGCGGGTTAGTTATACCGCGATTCCGTATGGTGAAGTCGATGAGTGCAGTACCCAGGGTCAGGTGCTTGACAGTGAGGCTTATGATTGGGGCTGGTCGGTTGGTGACACGGACGTGGCGATGCTGCTTGACGGCGGTACACTCGACACCAGCCGTGACAGTGTTTCATCGTGGTGTAATCATGAAACCTGTTTGCGCCTGGGGTCTGAAGCCGATATCGCGGTTTGCGGCAACGGCACGCTTGAGATTACTTTGGGTGAGGAATGTGATGACGGTAACACAACGTCAGGCGACGGCTGTTCACCAAGATGTTTGACCGAACCGGTCGCGCAGGTTGGGGTTGGCGGCACGTGCGGTAATGCTCTGATTGATGACCCAAGTTATATTTCTCCGTGGGACAATCCTTGGATTGAGGGTAATGAGGAATGCGACGATGGTAATGATATTTGGGGTGACGGCTGCAGTGACGGTTGTATGAACGAGGGGGCAACCCTGGCCGGTTCAACTTGTGGCAACGGCGACCTTGGTGATGGTGAAGATTGCGATGACGCTAACCGTTCCTCAGGTGACGGCTGTAGTCCGGAATGTCTGCGTGAGGGCTCTGAACCCGGACCGCTCGGTGTTTGCGGCAACGGCACAGTGGAAACCGACTTGGGTGAGGACTGTGATGATGGTAATAGCACTTCAGGTGATGGATGTTCATCAATCTGTTTAAACGAAGGTTCATATCCCTGTGTTGACCCAAGCGATCCGAATTGCTGCGGCAACGCCCGGGTAGAATTTGGTGAGGACTGCGACGGCGGTGAAGGCTGTGGATTGAATTGTTTACTGCAGGGATCATCATATTTATATAGTACGCCTTCATTTTGCGGTGACGGTGCGGTTGGCACGGGCGAGGAATCCGGTTGTGAAATTGGTGCACCGGACGGCCGGGCTGACGCGGTACAGATTGCCGAGGCAGTAGGTATGGGAGTAGTTGATGAAGAGGGCAATCAAACAACATCAATTATGGCAACGGCTGATGGTGTCACAGGTGAGGCAGAGTTCACTTTGCTTTGCGGCTTTACGCTTGATGCTGAATGCAAAGCAATTGATCCAAATCTTGGTTTGGCAGCAAATTCTTGTTGTTACCCAATGCCTGAGGTGGTTTCAGTGATTCCGGCCAATGATTCAAATGACATGTGCCGTAATTCAGCCATTAAAGTTAGTTTTTCCGAACCGCTTTCTCGGGAGTCCCTGCGTTATCAGGACGGTGAGGTGACCAAAAACCGAATTTTAGTAATTGCCGGCCAGACTGCAGCGTGCGGTGAGGGTGAAAGTCAATACCCAATGTTTAGATTGACTTACAATGATGAAGATTTGCCGTGGTGGAAGATACTGTGGTATGGAATAAAAGATATTTTTGCTAGGGCCTTTGCCCGGGTTGCTCACGCAATTGCTGACACAGGCATTGATCCGCGTCGTGATCTTAATTATTGCGAAAGCAACATTGTTGACGGCAGCCCGGTATTATCAGAAGACGGTTCAGTAGTTCAATATCAAATTAATCAGGTACTTGAATCTGATACCTGGTATCAGATTCGCGTATTGCCGGGTGTGGCAACCCAGGCCGGGGTCGAGCTTGATACATATTATGCATCTGTTTTTGGCACGGGTACTGAGATTTGCGCCTTGGATTACGTATACATTAGTGATCCGGCAGGAAATTATTTCTTTGACCAGGCTGATCCAGCAACATTGCAGGATCCATACGGTGAGAGAAGCTTTGTTGCCCTCGCGGTAAGCCGGCGTTCAGGTAAGCCGCCAGTAGCAATTGCCGAGACTCCAGGTCTTTATGAATGGGAATGGAGCTGGACATCAAGCGAGGCTGATGGCGAAGAAGGTAATATCGTGAGTGTGGGTACGGGCGACCGGGAAGATCAGCTGGTAACACCGGCGGGTAATAATGGTGAAGAACAGGTAAGTGCTCAGGCAAGAATTACTCAGGATAAAATATTTGGAAAAGCATGTTCACTAAATTCAGATTGTCCGAGAAATCTTTGTGTTGGTGCGACCGAAACTGAAGCCGGCAATTGCGCCGGTGAGGTAATTTCTGATTCGGTTACGGCAGTAGTTAATCTTTGTGAAAACCCATGGCCAGATCCAGGGGCAGAGTCAGTGCTGGGTGTTTGTATGGTACCGATAATTGAGGGGCCGCTGGCTCGCGGCGGTTCGTGCCGTAATGATGATGATTGTCCAGGTCGCGGCTGGTGTGACTACAGTGGTGAAACACTGCCATATTTTGCTGATCCAGACCAGTATCATTTTGCCACGATGTATTGCCGTGATCGTGAAATCGGGCTTTTGCCAGATATGGAAGTAAATTTAGTAGAAAGAATTCCGGGCGTGCTTCAGGATTATCTATTAACATATGTAACACCTGATCCAGAGGCGCCCTGGGCGCGAGACGGCATTGGCTTTAGAATAATGCCAAACCCGGATCATCTTTCAGCAGAAGAGTGGTATCGGGCGCAGGGTTTTGGCGGTGACCCCGAGCCAATTTTGGTTGATGGTTATTCAGCCGTGCGGGTCGGCCGCAGTGTCTATGTAAATGCGGCAAACAAGTTTGGTGACCCGGCGCTATACACCAATGTTTATATACTTTCATACAGTGATGGCGCTCATGAGATTACTCAAAATATTTATAATCAATTATTACAGAATTTGATATTTAATTACGACAACGTAACCAATGAACGCGTTTGCCGCGATCGCTTCGGTGATTACGTGCATGACGAAGGTGGAGCAATTGTAATGTGTACGGCCAATCTTGATTGTCTGAGCTATGATGAAAACGCAAGTTGCGACGCGGACAAGGACAAACTCCAGCGTGATCTTGAGCGAATTACTATTCTTTCTGAACTTGAGAAAACTTTGGAAAATTACCGTGCCTTTACTGGCGGCCGTAAGAGCTGTGCTCTGGACGGAGCCGACCTTGATTATCCGTGCGTTGATGACGCAGATTGTGAATTTTTGGATAGCCGGGCAATTTGTGAAATATTCGGCGGCACCGTGCCTAATCTTGAATCTGGATCATACTTGAGAACGCTTTCAACCAGCCTGTGGCCATCATGGCAGACTGAACTTGGCTCGGCAATTGGCGAGACAATTACTACTGACCCAATAAACCAATTTGCTGATTGCCAGCGGGAAGGATTTAATTATGATCCAAGCACTTGTTTTGATGCTGAGGCACTTCAGTTCTTCTGCCCGAGAGATTCACTTGTTTATCAATATCGTTCAATTAGCGGCGGTAGTGATTTTGAGCTTTTGGCCAGCCTGGAATTCCCCAATTACTGGACAAGTGCGAGCCTGCCTGAGCACGTTCGCTGGGACGAGGGCTGTGAAGATATGGTTTTCTCAAATGATGATCTTTGCGGCGACGGACTAAAGGGTCCGGGTGAGGAGTGCGAACTTGGCGAGATAATGCGTGAAGGCTGCGGCGGCGCCATGTTGCGTTATATATCCTGTGTGCAGGACGGCGCAACCTGCCGTTGGGCGCGTTCGGGTGAAGACGGCTATGGTGAGTGCCAGGATTCAGTACCGGTTTGCGGCAATGGCGTACGGGAAGGTTTTTGCGTGAGCGGCCCAAACATGGATTTGGTGTGCCGCAGTGACTTAGACTGCACGGACAGTACCTGTTTCTTAACTGAGCCGTGTGATGACGGCGCCAACAATGGTCTTTATGGATTCTGTAATAATGAATGTACTGCTGACGGGGCATATTGCGGTGATGGGCTTTTGGCCGGGGCTGAAGAATGTGATGAAGGTGAGGATAATGGCCAATATGAAAGCGGTTGCAGCTGGGATTGCCGGGTGCCTGGCCCAATGTGCGGTGACGGCGTGCGCCAGCCAGAAGAGGATTGCGAACAGGATGAAAGCGAAACTTCGCCGCGCGGGGTTTGCACTTCCGGTGCCCTCAGGCTGACCGGTCTTTGCGACAGTGATGAAGACTGCCCGAGTAAAAAGATCTATGATGAATTTTCCGGAGCTTTTCTATATTCAGAACCAGGTATTTGCAGTGGTGCCTGTGTGCCGGCTGATGGTTACGATACTCAGAGGTCGCGGACCTGCAGCACTTCTTGTGATTGGGGTTATTGGCAGACCAGTTGTTCGCGGGTCGGTGTTTGCGGTGACGGAATCCTACAGGGCGGAGAAGAATGTGATGACGGTAATGCTAATAATACTGACGGCTGTGTGATTGTAGCTGGTCATGAAGAAGATTTAAGTATTTCATGTAAAATTGCTCGTTGTGGTGACGGTTATCGTTATAGCGGTGTTGAATCATGCGACGCCGGACTGATGAATGGTGTTGAATGTGAAGCTGAATATGGCGGTACTTGTGAATTCTGTACCGAACGTTGTACTTTTGCCACGGCGACGGGTGCTTATTGCGGCGATGGTATTAGGCAGAGTGCTTATGAAGAATGTGACGAGGGCCCAATTGCCTGCTGGTATACTGCGATCAGGCATTTGCCAGAAGGTGTTTTTGCCTTAGGTATTCCGGGCTATTACGGCGCGCCGCGCAGCTGCGATCCGTACGGTGATTCGAGCGAGTGTACGATCTGCCCAGAAGGAGAAGAAGGGGAGTTTGTAATTTGTTCAACCGGTGTTTGCCAGGGTCAGGGAATTTCACTTGACCATGTACCGGCCATACCACCGGATCCGCCAATGGATTATGGTTATAATGAACCTTATTGCGACACGAGTTGTCATGTGACACGCCGGACTGAGGGACCGCGCTGTGGTGATGGCGTGGTTGATTCGCGTCCTTATCCACCACTGCCGTGGACAAGGGAGGGAGCAGATTTTTGGGGAATTGGAACCGGTGGTTTGGGCGGTACAATAATTCGGGCGGAGCAGAGCTTGTGGTGGGATCTGCTTGTTCTGGCCGGACGTACCTTTATGCCCTCGCCGATTTATATAACCCTGGAAAAAGGTGCGACATATTTAGGAAATTTTCAAAAATATACCCATGTTGCTTATGGCGTAACCTGGACGCCGGTATTTGAGCCATGCGAATCTGATGAACAATGTCCAGATGAGCAGATATGCGATCAATTTGGCGATGACCCGCAAAATTATTGTTATATCTGCAGCGATCCAATCGCCCGAAGTGGATGTGTTAAGACCCTGGAGGACTCGGGAGAGGTTTGTGATTCAGGTTATGGTAATGGCGTATATAGTTCGAGCATACCGCCAAATTGTAATAATGATTGTTCAGCTTATGCATCATTTTGTGGTGACGGAATCGTTGATTTGGCAAACAATGAATCCTGTGATTGGGGAGACAATAATTTTGAAGGACGGGTAGATCTCGTATTTGTCACGACCATGCCTGACACCACCCGATCAGATGACGGCAAATGTAGTGTGTATGATGGTGCGGAAATGGTTTGTGATAATTTAAGCGCCACGCTTTCAAGATTTGGTACGATGTATGACATTGAAAAAACATTTTATTTAGCCAATGCGGATCATGAAGGTATTTATACCGGACAAGTTGATACTTTTAGAAATTGTTTTGACAATATGATTAGGGAGGGCGCCTTGACTGAGGATGACGGCACAACCATCGAAAGCTACGC
>JABAHP010002843.1_pt1 | contig 26500 bp, 17 predicted proteins | sample 7062081 | NCBI WGS metagenome assembly JABAHP01 (sample SAMN14534357, study PRJNA622989) | marine sediment metagenome | biome: marine biome [ENVO:00000428]; feature: marine pelagic biome [ENVO:01000023]; material: deep marine sediment [ENVO:00002113] | place: India: Gulf of Kutch | collected...
CAAACAAACCCAAACAAACCCAAAACGAACCCAATTTTAGCCAATAAAACGACTATACGAACCCAATTCAAACCCAAACAAACCCAATTTCATGGCCCATATAATACTGAACCGGTTCCCGAATCCCGGCCAAAGAAACATATTGGCACTTCAATCGCTCAGGTTTATACTCTCAGGCAATATGTTCGCCAGAATATTGAGTTTCTATACAAAATATTTCGCCGCATGGGTGATTCTGTTCGGAATCGTGGCATACTTAATCCCCGCCCCTTTCGTTGCTCTAAAGCCCTGCAACGAATGGTTCTTTGCACTGACAATGTTCGGCATCGGAGCCGTACTGGAAATAGACGATTTCAAGCGCATTGCACAAAAGCCCGTTATTGTTTTAATAGGCTCCTGTGCACAGTTTACAATCATGCCTTTGGGCGCGTTTTTACTGGCCAGGCTATTTTCCTTCCCGCCCGAAATAGCCGTCGGATTGATTCTGACCGGCTCGGCCCCCGGGGCGATGGCAAGCAACGTAATGAGCTATATTGCCAAAGCCGACACCGCATATTCCGTTTCTCTGACAGCCGTTTCAACTTTGCTGTGCCCGTTATTGACACCCGGCCTGACTTACCTCCTGGCCGGATCGTTATTGAAGGTCGATTTCCTGGCTATGGTGCTAAGTGTTTTAAAAATGGTTATAGTGCCTCTGATATTAGGCTTTGGTGTAAGGCACTTCTTCAGGGAAAAAATCGAGAAGATCCTGCCGGTATTCCCGGCCATCTCAGTTACCTTTATCATATTTATATGCTCACTGGTTATAGCGATAAACAAAGATTATCTTATTATAACCGGCCCCATTTTAGCCGCCGGGATAATACTAAATATTTATGGAATGTCAGCCGGCTATGGAATAGGAACTGCTTTTCGAATGACAAATAAAAGAAAACGCACTCTGGCAATTGAAATTGGGATGCAGAATGCCGGATTGGGAGTAGTTTTAGCATTGGACCAATTTAACGAGAGAACGGCAATACCGGCGGCATTTTTCGTCTTTATCTGCATTATTACTGCATCTATAATGGCCGAAGTCTGGCAGAAAAGGCAGGTAAAAGAATAAATGGTATATTTAATGGATTATTGTATTTTCTCGACAAAACGATATAATTATTCTTCGTTTTCGTGTTTGAACGTGTAATTCTTTCATAATTTTTCAGGAGTTGGTATGTCAGGTCACTCACACTGGGCGGGAATAAAATACAAAAAGGCGGCCGCCGACGCAAAACGCGGCAAAATTTGGAGCAAGATTGCAAGGATGATAATCGTAGCCGCAAAGTCCGGCGGCGGAGATCCCGCGGCAAACTTATCCCTGCGATATGCAATCGACAAGGGCAAAGCAGCAAATATGCCAAAGGATACGATTGAAAAGGCTATCAAAAAAGGCACCGGCGAGATAGAAGGCGTCAGCTACGAAGAGGTCTTATACGAAGGTTACGGCCCCTCCGGCGTGGCTATAATGGTGGAAGCGCTGACGGACAACCGCAACCGTACAACCCCGGAAGTGAAGAGAATTTTCGAAAAACACGGCGGCTCATTAGGTGCCACCGGCTGCGTAAACTGGATGTTTTCAAAGAAAGGACTCATCACTGTAAATACCGCCCGGACCGACGAAGATCAGCTTTTTGAAATCGCCCTTAACGCCGGCGCAGATGATATGGAAAATACAGGCGAAGTTTACGAGATAACATGCGACCCTGCTGCCTATGAGAAGCTAAAAGAAACCCTCAAGGAAAAAGAGATACCCACTGAGGTGGCTGAAATTTCAATGGTCCCGCAGAACACCGTTCCGGCCAATGATCCCGCAATCGCCAAAAAAATCATCTCTCTTATGGAGGCCTTCGAAGACCACGAAGACGTTCAAAACACATACGCTAACTTTGACATACCCGACGAGGTTCTGAGCGAAATAGGTAGTAAGTAACGCACAGGAGAGACGATTCATGAGTACACACTGCACTCGGCCGCAGCGTCAGAGACTACTTTGCCTCTCTGTACGCGTCGCTTACTACGGAGACCATACAAAGAGCATCCATCACCCGGCCCACCTGATGGAACTAAAGACTGTGCATGAAAGCTGACTTCCGAGCTTAGACTCGGCACCGAAAACTTTGTGAGGATGGGCTGAAAATAGAGGAGATGTCGCTTATATCAGAACAGAAAGGATGGGACTAATGAAAAACATAAAACCGACCTTAATAATATTCGCCTGCCTTTTTGCAATTTCATCCTTTGTTTCAGATTCAAGTGCCGGCGCTCCGAATCAATATTTGACTGCCAGGAAAATTTTAGACGCTACAGGTATTCAGGGTGGCTTTATTGTCCATATCGGTTGCGGAGATGGAAAGCTCACGGCTGCATTGCGGGCAGGTGAAAGTTATTTAGTGCACGGTCTGGATAAAGATGCAAAGAACGTTGAGCAAGCACGCGTTTATATCCAGTCGCTTGGGATTTACGGGAAAGTCTCTGTTGAACAATGGTCTGGAAAGGCCCTGCCTTATAACGATAACGTTGTGAATCTGCTGGTGGCCGAGAATCCCGGCGATATTTCCATGGATGAAGTAATGCGTGTTTTATGTCCGAATGGTATGGCCTATCTCAAGCAAGGTCACGAATGGAAAAAGATTATAAAACCGCGGCCTTCCAATATCGATGAATGGACACATTTTCTTCACAGCGCCAACAACAATGCGGTGGCAAAGGATGCCAGAGTAGCCACGCCGAACCATCTGCAGTGGGAAGCGGATCCCAAGCGTACGAGAGATCATGATGCTCAGGCCAGCATAAGCGCCATGACCTCCAGTAACGGACGCATCTTCTATATACTTGATGAGGGGCTGACATCACTCGTCCATCATCCCGCAAAATGGAAGCTAATTGCCCGCGATGCCTTTAACGGCAAGCTATTATGGAAGCGTGATATTGGTTCCTGGATAACGCACCTGCGCTATTTCCGCTCCGGCCCGGTCCAACTGCCGCGATTACTCGTATCGGTGGGTGACCGCGTGTATGTAACTGTCGGATTCAATGCGCCCGTTTCGATGCTCGACGCGGCAACCGGCAAAACCATTCATACGTACGAGGGATCGGAGAAGACCGAAGAGCTCATCTGCCACGATGACATTTTACTAACTGTCATCGGCGACTCCAATATCATGAATGAGGAAGCTCCAAAAATTTACGGTTACTGGGAACTCAGCATTGACAGAAAACCCGATATCGATAAGTCAATCGTAGCATACAAAGCAAATACCAGTGAGATTCTCTGGAAGAAAACCGGAGATAATCTTGCGTATCTTGTCCCGCTGTCTCTGGCTGCCTGTAAGGATCGAGTGTTCTTTCTGGACAACGAGAGCCTCCACTGCATCAGCTTGAAAACCGGCAACGACCTATGGAGCGCACCACTGCCGACAAAGGGGCTATTCCTCAGGAATTATGCACCGACAGTGGTCGCATATGATGATGTAGTGATGTGTTTGACCTTCAACAGACTATGTTCGTTTTCGAGTGAGGATGGAAAAAAGCTTTGGGAACACAAAGGGGCGATTGGATTTGCCTCTCCGGGAGACTTATTTGTCATCGACGGGCTGGCCTGGACAATACCCATGACCGCCTCGATATGGAGCGGCAACAAGCTGGACGCCAAAGGCAAAATCAGAACCGGCATTCCCATCCCCAGAGACAACTTCATCGGCAACGGCGGTAACGAAATCTGGGGCATCGATATTCATACGGGGCAGGTGAAGAGATCCTTTAATAGATCCGAACTTCTTCCCGGAGGTCATCACCATCGTTGTTATCGCAACAAGGCGACCGAACGTTACCTTATCTGCGGCAGGCGCGGCCTGGAATACATAGACTTAGCAGGCGACAATCACATAAACAACTGGTGGCTGCGCGGTATTTGCCAATATGGAGTGATGCCGTGCAATGGACTTATCTATGTGCCGCCCCAACCCTGTCAGTGCTTCAACGATATTAAATTCGATGGTTTTCATGCACTCGCCGCACAGGAAGTGAATATTAATAATGAAAGGGAAGGCAGGGAACAATTGGTCAAAGGTGACGCATATGGAAACATACTATATGATTCTAAACGTAACCTCCCAAACACTACCCCACTTCAATCTCGTGACCTTATCTGGACGCCGCCCGTACCGAACACCAATTTACAAGAGTGGCCGACATATCGCCATGATATGACACGCAGCGGTTGTGCGAGTACAAAGGTACCGGTTGACCTGACCAGAAAGTGGAAGACGAAAATCGGCGGCACATTGAGCAGTGTGGTTGTAGCTCGCAAAAAACTGCTCGTGAGCGCTGTTGACCGGCAGATGATCTGTTGTCTTGATGCAGAGAAAGGCACTCAACTGTGGACGTTCACCGCAGAGGGACGTGTTGATTCACCTCCGACGGTATATCGCGGAATGGCTATCTTCGGGTGCCGTAATGGTTATGTCTACGCGTTGCGGATTTCAGATGGTGAACTCGTCTGGCGGTTCAGGGGCGCACCACTCGACAGACGAACAGTGGTCAGAGACAGGCTGGAATCCCTATGGCCGATACATGGCAGCGTGCTTGTCGTAAACGATACAGTCTATTTTGTCGCAGGATATTCGTCATACCTCGACGGCGGGATTCGGCTATATGGCCTGGACGCCGGATCGGGCAAGGTAAAGTGCAGCACGAAACTCAGCTCGGATGGAGCCGGCAAAGACGGGGCCCTGCCCGATGTTCTTATCTCGGATGGGCGGAATATCCTGATGCGGCGAAGATGCTTTGATCTGTCATTAAAGGCAGGCAAAAGACCGAAGCTCGCGATGATAATGGCGAACACCGGTTTGCTGGAGGATTGCTGGGGACACCGGTGGAACTGGGAACTCGGCGGCGGGGATACATTCGGCAAGCTGCTGGTGTTCGATGAGCAAATGGCTTACGGAATTCAGACGTACTACACTTTCCTCAAGAGCGACACATCGATGCAGCCAGACACACACACCGGGCACCTTCATCAGAAATACGCCAGATACACGCCGGATCAGTTCCCTATCGGAACAAGGCTTTTTGCGCGAGAGAACAAAAGGCGAGAGAAACGTGAATCCAACCGAAGACAAAGACGGACTCTCAATGCGAACAGCCACCGATGGAATCGGAAGGCACTTGTCCAGTTCCGCGCTATGGTGCTTTCCGACGATGCTCTTTTCGCCGCAGGGTGGAAGGATTCGGTCAGGATATTTGAGAAGGAACCTTACCGTGAAAATGATTCTGTCCTGGCAGTTATGTCCGCTGCCGACGGCGAAGTGCTCAAAGAGTATTCACTCGAGACCGAACCGGTTTTTGACGGCATGGCCGCGGCCTACGGAAAGCTGTACCTGTCATTGAAAGATGGCTCGGTTGTCTGCCTTGGCGGCAAATGATGTTGTTAATTCAAGGTCAAAATCAGATAGCTCGTTAACCGTTTACTCCTGCTGCCGTGGTGTAAGTTAGGTCAGGTGGAACAATCGGGTTTCGTCGGCCTTTAATAATCCCTTCCATTCCCGGCTTCATAATCTTTCAGTAACGTATAATCACCACCTCGTGGATATCGTTGACAATTACTTCCACACATCGGTCGTTTTGTTGCAGTTTGGTCGATTCATTGAGAGCAGCGACTTGCTTGATAGATAGTAACGTATCGACGGTTGCTCGATACATAGGAGCATCTTCAATAAGACCGGGCAGGATATATGGGCGATTCTTTGCCGGGGTTGTCTGTGGAGGCGAGTTATAGCCAAGTAGATGTATTCGGAGAGTGCGTTCAGACGGCTCGTCGGTAACAATTGCTTGTACGGTAGCCGGGGCGGTTATACGAACGAGTGGATTCAGATTCAGGAAGCGGACAGCGTTAGCGAGTAAACGGCGGGCTTCGACGATATGATGATCACTGCTGGTTGCGTAATCCGGGGAGCAAGTGAATGCGAGTACCTTGCCTTTACCAATATTATTCAATAAAACCGCCGGGCCGACCGGGGAATCAGCACTCATCGGCCAATCAGTACCTTCCCTGCCTTCTCGCTGGCGGGTAGTACGGAAAGGTTTCAGGAGTTCACCAACGGATTTGGCAGATTTCGGTTCAAAAGCAGCAGCGGGGCCTTTGACCAGGAAGGGCCAGTCAGTACGGATGTCAAGGCCCAATTGACGGTTTAAAATTGAGTTTTGCGAACTTAAAGGAAACCGCACCCAATTATCCAGCGAATCAAGTTTGCGAATAAAACGCGCGCCGACCAGCGATTCAAGAGAGGACTTTTTCTGAAGCTGGCCCATGCGATCATAGCAGCCGCTAAGGCCGGTAATAATGAGATTACCACCCTCCTCGACGTAACGGTGCAGCAGTGCCAGTTCTTTAGCCGATACGATGCCGGCGTTAGGCAGCAAAACGATAGGTAACTTTTTGAGTGTTTCGATTGTTGCGTTTTCATCAAGAACAACACTCCATGGGATGTGCTCATAGGCCAGGGCTTTGTGTGCACCCTGGAAACTTCGAAAATACCTTGCCGGTTCATCGCGTCCGATCCAATCCCGCGTTCGGCTGCTAAAATAAATCCCGACTTCCGAAACAGGCTTATGGCCAAAATGACTGCGTTTCGCCCGGACCTCCTCGAAAGCTGTACCAATACGCTCGTAGGCAACCGGGTCCAACCAGCCGTCAAAGCCGGTCTTGTCCACGACAGTTACAAATGTTCCGTGGGCCAGAAGTGTCAGCAGTTCCCAGCGGATGTCATTGAGCGGACGCGTGGTCTGGTCGTGATACATCCTTACACCACGCTGCATCGCCACCTGAAACGGCAATCCTGGTGTAGCCGCTCTATAAAATTCGGCGTTTAGCCCTACCGTCAACGCGCTGAATCCCCATACTCCCGTCTCGCCCGTGACGAAGTCACCATTTCCGGCGTGCTGCACCGGCCTCTGGCCGACCTCCCACGAGAAAGGCGGATTACCATGGTAGTTGAAATCAACTGTGGCACGAGGATTGAGCGACTTGATATATTCACACAGGGCCTGTTCGAATCGAGCGCTGCCGGCGTATCGGAATTCGAGCATTCGGTCCCAATCCTCATCCCATGTTACTGACTTGGGCATCGGAAGGCCGAATTCGGCTTTGAACTTCTTACGGCAATGTTCACACCAGCAGCCATACGGCGGGCCAAAACCCTGGTCGAGCATGTCTATGTGAAAACCATCTATGCCGTATGCCAGTTGTTCGGCAACGATCTTCTTCATAACTTCAAGGTAATCCGAATTGTAACAGAATCGACCGATGCGGTTGCCGTTGGAATCCCGCATCTCGAATTCAGGGTGGGCTACCAAAAAATGCCCTCCCTGCTGGACAACACAGTAAGCTATAACCGGCAGCTTGTGCTTTTGCGCCTCCTCGACCGTCTCACGAAGCGGATCACGCTTGCCAAGACCCGGGGCCTTCGGCAGCAGCTTAGAGTTGTAATAGGCATAGTCACCATCGCGTGCCCAAATGACAAGATAATCACAATTCGCGTCGACACAGTAACGGACGATCTCGCGACCATTGAATTTGGCACAGTAGCGTGTATCCTTTGCATCGCTATGACCGAATTGAGCGCCTGTCGGGCCTACTTCCAAACCAACCAGACAGCGTTCATACCATACTTTCGCCCTACCGGTCTCAGGCCGGAGTCGAAAATCGGATTTCGTTGTGGCCGATTCCATACATGAATTGTTCAACATAGCCAGGAGGCCAAAAAAAAGACCTGCGGTTCTGATAAGAACGGATGCATTTATGTTAAATCTCTTTTTCAGCACATTCATGATAATAAATCCGTTTTAGCAATGCCTTGTCACTTTTAAGGCTCTGGCACATCCGCAGAATTATTTCTCTCATACAACGGAGCATTTGACTAATATCTTATATTACTGGTTGTCGGGATAGAGAGTCTATCTTCTGTTTTGCTTTCTTGTATTTTTCATCGCCGAGTCGGCTGACTATTACCCTTTCCGGATACATCTGACGGAACTGTCGGCGATACTCTTCTTCAATCCTGACTGTTTCTTTGTAATGCCCGACCGCAACAGTGGTTTTGTCCATACTCTCAGCGATTTCCGCCAGATTGAACTGCAGCCGCCCGCTGCCGGGATAGCGTTTAGCTGCCTCAAGCCCCCATTTATACGCCTGATCGGTGTCCCCAAGAAGGCTATAGACATGACTTAACTTTTCATAATTCTTGAAATCCGCCTTGTTGCGCTCAATCGCGCTCAGGAAACATGCTGCCGCTTTTTCGAGTGATTGTTTGTTCTTTGTCTCGTTATACTCCTGGAGATAGAGCCTGCCGTTCATATTCAGTGGTGACGGGTCCAGTGGATCATCTTTTGAAGCTCGAGTTAAATATTCGTGCGTGTACCCGATACCTTGCATCGCCATTTTAACATTCTCACCTGCTTTGGCTGCTGGGACAAAAGCGTAATTAAAATACGCCCAAATGAAGAACAGCCCCCCTGCCGCAACAAGCACTTTTGTAAAAAGCACCGGCTCGTGAACAAACTGTCCCTCAGTTTTCTGGTGCGAGCCCAATGCAATCAGGCAGGCCATTATCGCCCAAAAAGTGGTAAAGACACTCGGCTCAAAAATCGCAAAGTCTATCAAATTATGAATCAGCAATCCCACGCAGGCACAAAACAAACCCGCAGCAGCAATATTCACATATTCAGCCTTGCTTGATATCAGGGCCCCGGTCAAGAGCAAAAAACCGACAATAAAAACAATCACCGGAAACACATACAGCACAATTACCGCAGCATACTTCTCTTCGAACGTACTAACCGGAGGAATCGGCGAAAGAATTGGCCTGATGAGCAGCAAGGCAGCGGATATTATAATTACGAAGGGTATAATCGCTTTTGTAAAAGTGGGCTCATGCTGTTTGGCTTTTGTTGAAGGTAATACAGGGTGGCGGGACACTGCCCGCCATAACGGTACAGAAACAACGGCTAAAAATCCTATAAGCCCGAGCGGGCCATATTGAGTTAGCATACTGAGTATAAAATTGTGCGGATCCACGACAGTTTCCAGCGCTGAAGCAGCCTTGTAGTGGGTATAGAAGGTGCCGAAGTTGCCGCCGCCGACGCCTGTTACAGGATAATCAGCAAACATCTTTGCAGCACCGTCCCAGTATTGCCATCTGACCAGCATGGAATTACCCCCCGGCAGCCTGCCGTGAGTAACTCCATACAAAACAACCGCGGAGCCGACAATGAGAAGTAAAAGCAAGCAAACAATGAATATGATTTTCTTGTGCTTCTTTAACCAATTTCCAAACATAAGATACGCAACAAACATTGATACTGTTACAAGCGATGCGGCAATCGCCCCCTTGCTGCGTACAATAACAAAGCCGAAAATAACAATCGCAACCGCAATACCACAGCTAACAAACCTAAGAGGCCCGTGAACACCATATTTGCGATTCTTTAATTTGTCGACAAATAAACCGACGGCCGCAAATGAAGCCAGCAGTGCAAATGAACCCGCCGAATTACTGGTAGTGAAAAATCCACGGACGCCCCTTGTATAAAGCCGATGCTCAAAAAGAAAATGTGCAAACGTACCAGGCTGAATACCGAGCGGCTCAAGCACGGCCTGGCGGTTTTGTTCGTACTGCTCTATGGTCATTTGGTTACTCACGAAAAATTGCTCGGCACACTGATAGGCCGAGACCACACCAAGAGCAGCAATGACAGTAAGCAGCAGTTTTATTTTTACCTGTGAATCCAATATCTGAACGAGCAAAACGCCCATAAGGATTGGCGCAAGCAGTGTCACATAGTTAGTGATCGCCGTACGTTTATTCGCGGCCGAAAAGACGCCGATAATGGCAGCCACACTGAAAACAAATAAACCGATTTCCATACCGGTCAGGCGATACGAAAATCTCTTGCTAAAAAAGCCCGTTATAAACCACACAACAAAAGAAATTATCAATACGGTCGATATCAATAAGCTGTAAACCGTGTCGTTTAGATTCGCAGGCATCTTTGCCGATTGAGAACCTGGGCTTTCGGTAAACATAGTCCGAATCGCAATTACACAAAGGCAAAGGGCAAGCAGAACGTGTTCTAAAACCACTCGTCCTTTGCTTTTGGACAAGCTGCAACTAATTGCTGCTTTTGTCATTTTGGGCGGTATTTTCAAAGATAGCGATAATTGCCAAAATCATGAACGTTTGAGTAAAAATCAGGATCGCGCCGACCAGATTAACCTGATAAAGAAAAGCTGCGCCAAGGCCCGTACAGAGCGTAGCCAAATACAACGTCAGAACTGTCTGGGTATCGGTCAATCCGTGCCTTTTCAATCGATGAGAAAAATGCTGCGTGTCACCGACAAACGGGCTCTTGCCCTGGCTTATTCGCAGCAGCGTAACGCTGATAAAATCATAGAGGGGAACCGCCATAACGACCAGCGGCATAAAAACCGCATACCACCGGCCGCTTTCCGCTTCGTGATAATATGTAGTGCGGAGGGTCAACAGCGCAACGAAAAAACCTACCACGAGTGAGCCGGCGTCACCCATAAAGATTTTGGCCGGGGGAAAATTGAATACTAAAAATCCCAGCAAAGTCCCTATGAAAACAAGCGCCAGACCACCCACGAATACCTGCCCGCTCATCACGGCGGCGGTGAGCAAAATGCTGCCTGCTATTACCGCAATACCGGCGGCAAGGCCGTCCATATTATCGAGAAAGTTAAAAGCATTAATAATCAGAACTATCCAGAAGGCTGAAAGAACAGATGTAATCAGTGGATTTTTTATAAAAAGCTCAACGCGAACTTCCGCCAGCAGAGCCGCGGCTATCGCAACCGCGAACTGAACGGCAAGCTTGATAAATGGCCCCAGATGTTTCTTGTCATCCCAGAGGCCGAGTGCCAACAAGGCCAGAGCGCATAATAATATAACGAATAGCTGATTTACTTTGGCTAAAAAGTCAGCCGGGTCAATATTTCTTGATTGGGCAAGCGAAGCGACGTGGCCGGGGAAAAATTTTATTGTGGCTGTAGCGGTAACGATAAAAACCATCAGTGTAATAAAAATCGCGATACCGCCGCCGAGGGGAACGGTCCTCTCGGAGAATCTGTCCCTGACCGGATGCGAGAGAAAACCGGCTCGCTTAGCCAAGACTTTTACAAGGCCGGTCAAAACCAACGACAGAAAAAAAGAGCCGGCCAACAACATTACGGATATTTTGGTCAATGTCGTGATTTTAGCTGCTCCAGTAATCGGGTCCTGACTTTCGAGAAAAAATCGAAATAGCACTGCTGTCTGTAATCAGGATAAGTATGGTCCAATGGTCGCCAGTGGCCGTTATCAAAGACCAGTGTTACCTCGGCATACATCCTTTTACCGATATATATACGATGCGAATAGTTTTTTGTTGTGGCCAGAATCAACTTTGAAGCTTCAATTATTCCGGGATCAAGATTTACCGGCCTGGGCAGAGGAAGTCCTAAAGTCCTCGCCATTTTTTGTTCGAGTTTGTTTGTCTTATATTTGATTTTTGCCAGTTTGCCGGGGTCTATCAGATTTTCAATACTGACAAACTGCCTTAAAATATGCGGTCCGGTCTGCTCTTCGTAATAATTGGTTTTATCGAACTGCCATACATCGCTTGTAAGATCAACGTTGCCGATTTTGTCGGTTAATACATCGACAGCCTCGTGCAGACATTGATGGTCGGCCGCCAAAATTCCAATTATCAGCTTGACCGGCTTAGGCTCTTTTAGCTTCCACATTCCTTTGTTCTTCAATTTAGCAATTCGTATTTAGCGATTTTATATCAACGGATCTCTCTGTGTTTGATATCACACGTCGCAAATTCGCACGGCATAAGCCAGAGACTCAAGGGGATCTTTTTTAGGCTTAAACTCATGCGCGACATAGCCCTTGTATCCGGTTTCGACAATAGCTCGCATAATGGCAGGATAATACAACTCCTGTGTCTCGTCGATCTCATTTCGGCCGGGATTGCCGCCGGTATGGTAATGGCCGATATAGTCTTTGTTGTTACGAATCGTTCGAATTATATCGCCTTCCATAATTTGCGCATGGTAGATATCGTAAAGTATCTTGACCCTTTCGGAGCCGACTTTTTTACAAACTTCGACACCCCACGCCGTCTTGTCGAACATGTAGTCCTTATGATTGACCTTGCTGTTAAGATACTCTATGCAGATAGTGACCTTCTTCTTCTCCGCGTGTCCTGCGATTTGCTTGAGCGCAATAACGGAATTTTCGATTCCCTCTTCATCAGACATGCCGCGGCGGTTGCCGGGGAACGTTATCACATTCGGAAATCCATACTCGGCGGCCGCGTCGATGGCATCCCGGATTTTCGCCAGGCATTGTTCGTGGTTCTCTTTTCTGTTTATCCCGTTGCTCAGGCCATGTGTATTAATCATCGAGCATTCCAGGCCATGTTTTTTAAGAGTCGGGAAGGAAGACGGGCCGAGCAGGTCGATTGCTTTCATACCCATTTTTTTGCATATCGCGCAAAATTCATCAAGTTTGAACTTGCCATAGCACCACTTGCTGACCGACTGATTGATACGGTCTTTCTTGACGAGTCGTTGGACCTTGCTCAAATCGACCGCCCCGGCCGGACCTGCCAATGCTGCTGCAACCGTTCCCGCCGCCGCAAGGGAAGTCTTGCTCAAAAAAGTACGCCTTGATAGATTTTCTTTCATCGATTCTCTCCTTTCAAATTTTAGGCCGGCTTTATTGCCGCCCCAACCAATTATCCCAAATTCGCGATTAATCTGTAATTGTAGAATCTGTTTCTCTTTAGGTTTTCAACTGTTCTTTTAACGACTTGACCAGTTCTAACACTTTATCCGCCGCTTTTTCAGCGGGCACATTTTGGCTTTCGGATTCGGTCCGCAGCTTTAACTCGACATTCCCTTCGGCAACCGACTTTCTGCCGACTGTCACTCTGACCGGTATGCCAATCAAATCGGCGTCTTTGAATTTCACTCCACCACGCAAAAGGCGGTCATCCAGCAAAACGTCAACATCTTTGGCGAGTAACTGCCGGTAAATGTCCTCCGCTGCTTCTGCCACTTCCTCGTCATCCTGATTCACACACGTAATCAGAACCTCAAAAGGAGCGATACTGATTGGCCAGATAATACCGTTCTTGTCGTTACAGGTCTCAGTAGCGGAAGCAAGAATACGGTTTATACCGATTCCATAGCAGCCCATGATACAAGGCCTTTCCACGCCTTCTTCATCGAGGAATTTTGCCCCGAGCTTTTCGCTGTACTTTGTCCCGAGCTTGAAGACCTGGCCGACTTCTATACCCTTCTTAAACAGCAGTTCTTTACCATTATGCCTGTCACCTTCGACGGCATAGCGAATATCAGTAACAGTAATGTTTTCACCTTCGAGCGGGAAGTCCCTGCCCGGCAAAACATTTTTTGTATGGTAGTCAGTCTTGTTAGCACCGGTAACCCAAACCGGCATTGCTGCTACTGCATGGTCAATCAGTACAGTTTCGACCTTGTCGGCTAATCCGACGGGGCCGGCGAATCCAACCTTTGCACCGGTAACTTCTTCTATCGTTGCTTCGTCTGCCAGTTCAATGTGTTTGCCCCCAACAGCCGGCCTCAACTTCTCCTCATTAACATCATGGTCACCACGAATAAGTACTGCTACTGTTTTGCCTTCAGTCGAATAAATCAGCGTCTTTACCATCTGTTGGGGTTTGGTCTTTAGAAAATTGCAGACGGCTTCGATAGTACCGATATTCGGCGTATGAACATCCTCCATAGGTGGAATTTCGGCATTTGTGTTTTCTTTCGGCAGCGGGTCTACAGCCGCCCTTTCAAGATTTGCCGCGTAAGAGCCGTCTTCGGTGTAAACGATTGTATCCTCCCCGGATTCACACGGAATGGTGAACTGGTGCGAGCCCGAGCCGCCCATTTCGCCGGACTCGGCTTCCACGATTACATAATCGAGGCCGCAGCGTTTGAAAATCCTGCAATACGCATCGTACATAGCTTTATAAGACTTATCGAGGCCTTCAGAATCAGCGTCGAAGCTGTAGGCATCTTTCATTATAAATTCGCGCGACCTGACGGGGCCAAAACGCGGCCGAAATTCATCGCGGAACTTGGGGCTAATCTGGTAAAGATTAATCGGCATTTGCTTGTAGGACTTGATCTCGCCGGCTGCCAGATAGGTAAAGACTTCCTCGGCCGTGGGACTGAGCACATTCCCCCTGCCGTGGCGGTCCTCAAAACGGAATATCGTCGGTCCATAATCAATGCTGCGGCCGGTCTTGTCCCAAAGCTCAAGGGGCTGCAGAGAAGGCACAAGAATCTCCTGAGCGCCGGCCCTGTTAATCTCCTCGCGGACGATTGATATGATTTTGAGCAGGCTCCGCCAGCCCAGCGGCAGGTATGTATAAGTCCCGCTGGCCACTTTGCGTATCAAAGCAGCCCGTATCATCAATCTGTGGCCTACAGTCTCGGCATCGGAGGGCACTTCCTTGACTGTCGGTATAAACATCTGGCTGTATCTCATGTCTTATGCCTCATGTCTTATATAGCATTACATCAAATCATACGAAACAATGTTTATAGCCAAATATGCAATGAGTTGCAAGCCTTGTTAGAAATTTTCCATCTTTGAACCATCGGAAATGATATTTCCTCACGGCTCGGATTCTTATATATTTCAGATTCTGAATGTAAAACAAAATTTCAGCCTAAATAATATTGGCACATCGATGTGGTTAGATTAAAATCTGACACTTGTTTGATAGCACTCGTCTGATGCTGTACGCTTAAGGTCGGTGCTTATTCTTATCGCTTGAAAACCTGATTCGTTTCAGGATAAAATAACAACGTAGACAATGGGAAGTAAAACAAACACAATCAAGACAGCTTTGAATTTGGCCCGCGGATACCGACTTGGCAAATATCGCCTGGAAAATCGCCTTGGTATCGGCGGAAGCTCCGAGGTATGGAGGGCCAAAGACTGTGTCGAGGGCATATTCGTGGCTCTGAAGATACCCGTGACGGATATCAAGGGCCAGCGTGACAACCAGTCATTGTTTCGTGAGATTCGCCTGGTTTCAAAATTAAGACACCGCCATATCATGCCCGTCAAAAATGCAGATATAATCAAAGACCACGTCGTCGTAGCCACAGAATTGTCCTTCAAAACGCTCGATGACTGCTCCAGGCCTATGTCTTTACGTCGAATATTATCGATTATTGCACAGGTCCTTGACGGCCTCGCCTATGCACACCGCCATCGTCTGGTTCATTGTGATGTTACGCCCGGCAACATCTTCCTGTTTCCCAAGGACCGGGCAGCATTGGGTGATTTTGGAATCTCTCAGGAGATAAAGGGCAGGATGAAAACTATCGACGAATTTGGCACCCCCGGCTATGTCGCACCCGAGCAGGCTTACGGTAGACCCACATTTCGCAGTGATTGTTTTGCCGTAGGCCTGATTCTTTACGAGTATATCACCGGCGTCCTGCCGCGCTGGCCCTTCCGCTGGCCGGACAAAGGTTATAAACGCCTCCGTGAAAGAACGAACTTAACACTGGTAAAGTTCATCAAACAGGCTCTTTCAGTAGACCCCGCTCGACGTTTCGCCGATGCAGGCCAGATGCTCATTGCATTTCTGGATGCAATCCCCAAAAAACTAAGGCCCGGTTTACTCCCGGAAACCGAGAACAAAAAGCTGCCCAACTGGCGGCAGGTACGACGCGAGGACTTCATAAAACGTTATCAAAGAGTCTTTACTGCGTTTTACCGCTGTGTTGAATGCGCCGAACCTGTAGCCGAGAGCATGAAGGTATGTCCATGGTGCGGCACCGGCCGTAATCGCTTCGATACACGCAGCAGGTTTGACTACATTTGCACGCGTTGCCACAGAGGCGTCCTGCCTGAATGGAGATTTTGTCCCTGGTGTTATGGTCCCGGTCTCAAGTCACCGAGTTCAAAACGTTCCCCCGGCGTGCGATACCCCGTGAAATGCAGGTACTGCAAGGGCGGGCTCCTTCGATTTATGCGATATTGTCCCTGGTGCCGTCGGAAAGTGCGTAAAGCATGGCAGGTTCGCCCCTTTCCCGAAGTATGTAATCGGTGCAAATGGTCGGTCGACACTTCCTTTTGGAATTACTGTCCCTGGTGCGAACAAATCCTGATTGGGTAATATCGAAAAAATGGAAAAAGAGCCTATTGATACACTCTCAACTTCTTTACCGTTCAGGTATGCCGGCTTAAGTCATATCGGAAAGGTGCGCCGGGAAAATGAAGACACATTCCTAATGGACCCGGAACTGGGTCTGTTCCTGGTCTCCGATGGAATGGGAGGCCATCGGGGAGGAGAACTTGCCTCGAAAATCGTCACGGAAGATTTACCCGTCACGATCGAGGTCAGGCTTGACAAGCTGAAAGTCGGCAGCCCGGCAACCATAAGGTCCCTTTTCAAAAAGGCCATAATAGAACAAAGCAGGCAATTGCACCTGGAAGGTACAAGTGAAACCGGCTACAAAGATATGGGGGCAACACTCGTCGCGGCCCTGCTCAGGAATAATCGCGCTTATATTGCAAATCTTGGTGACAGCAGAATCTACCGCTTTCGCAATAGAAGGCTTCTTCAGCTTACAAAAGACCATTCTGTAATATCGGAGCTATTGGACAAGGGCAAAATCAAACCTGAAGAGGCCGAAAACCACGAGGCCCAGGGTGAAATCACCCACTACATAGGGATGGAGGACAAGGCCGGCCCTCACATACGCTCGTTTCAGCTTAAGAAAGACGACCGGTTGCTGCTTTGCACGGACGGCCTGACTGATGAAATAGACGATAAAGCAATCGCAGCTATTTTGGCCGGAGAGCAAGATTGCGCCCAGGCCTGTCAGGCCCTTGTCGATGCCGCCAATACCGCCGGAGGACAGGATAATATTACCGTCGTTATCGTTGATTGGCGAAGCAATTCATAAATACCTTAATTATCATTGCCTTATCACATAATGTTCTTAAAGAATTTCTAACTGTCCTTGCGTAAATGCCTTCCAGTGAATATGATTGGGAAATTCTCGGAATTTAACAATCACCTATTATGGGAGTAAGTAATGGCGCACAAGTTCATAAACAAAATCGAGCCGGGCGAGACAATCGACGATATTTACATGGTCAGGGAGCCGATTCTGCGTAGCACAACGCGGGGCGATTTGTACATTGCGATGTACCTTTCAGACCGCACAGGCCAACTAAACGGGCGAATGTGGCAGGCAACCGAAGTTATTTATAAAGCACTGCCGAAGCCCGGATTTATCCATATACAGGGTAGAAGCGAACTCTATCAAAACAATCTCCAAATCGTTGTAAACAATATCGGTGTGGTGAACGCAGCAAATGTTTGTATCGAGGACTTTCTGGCACGGACGGATAAAGATACGGAGAAAATGTTCGATGAGATAAAAAACACTGTGGCCGGGATAAAGAATCCACAACTAAAGGCCCTGGTCGACCGGTTCCTAGCCGATACCGACCTGACGGAGAAATTCTGTAAAGCCCCGGGCGGAACGGCATTGCATCATAATTACCTCGGAGGGCTGCTGGAGCACACTCATAACATGCTGCGAATAGCTGTTTCGATATTGCCGTTTTATCCAAAAGCACAGTCCGATTTGGTTTTGGCCGGGATATTCCTTCATGACATGGGCAAAACGGAAGAGCTATCGTATGATATGGCCTTTTCATATACCGATTCAGGCCAGCTAATCGGCCATATTGTAAAAACTGTTATAATGGTAAACCAGAAGGCTGATGAACTCAGAGCAAAAGGTACACAGATCGAACAGGAAGTTTTGGACGCCCTTTGCCATATTATCCTGTCTCATCACGGCGAATATGAATTCGGCTCACCGAAACTGCCCGCCACACCTGAAGCCTTTATGGTTTGTTATATTGACAATTTGGACGCAAAGGTAAACCAGGTAACAATGGCCATTGAGAACGAACCGGGCGATTCTAACTGGACCGCCTGGAAAAACGCCCTGCAAACCCGGCTCTACAGAAAACGAATCGAATAGAATGAGGAAAGCCTGAAAATGATGGCGTAAAGCGTTGCAAAACCGGGATATAAACCATCCAGCCAAGCGATACTTTGAGGTAAGAGATTTTTTCTTTAGTTTATATACCATGAAACGACCTCATATCATTCTAATCATTCTAAGTGTGGGGATATTGGCCTTTACCTTACGAAAGCCCCTGCAGAAGTATCTTGTCGCGGGGCTCCAAACTGCAAAAGGCAGAAAAACGGTACAGGACCGTCTTGAGCAATATGGTCAAGCAGTTCGGAAAAGATTACTTCCATATTTCGAGGCTGCAAAGATACCTTATCCTCCTAAAAAAGTTATTTTCATCGGCCTTAAGCATGAGAAAATCCTTGAAGTTTGGGCCTGTGGCAAAGAGAACCGGTTCAACCTGATTCGAACATATCCCATCCTTGCTGCCAGCGGCCGGCTTGGGCCAAAGCTCAGAGAAGGCGACCGCCAGGTCCCGGAAGGCCTTTATAGAATTGAATCCCTAAATCCTAACAGCATGTTCCACCTCTCACTTAGAATCAATTATCCTAATGACTTCGACCGTGAGCAGGCAAGCCTTGAGAACAGGACGAACCTCGGCGGCGATATTATGATTCATGGCAGTAATGCTTCTATTGGGTGCCTTGCCATGGGAGATGAGGCCGCTGAAGACCTCTTTATTCTGGTCGCCGAAACAGGCATTGAACATATTTCTGTAATCCTCAGCCCTGTTGACTTTCGAAATAAGGTCTTTCCTAAAGTAACATATCCATTACCCGAATGGACAGACATTCTCTATGAACAAATCAAGCAGGAACTATCGAAGCTAACTGATAAGTGAACATTACCGAAATTATTTTTCATTTATTGACAACATACCTGTCCATTAATACTTGACTGGCTACAAAAACACTCTGTATATTCGACTTTAATGAAAAAGAATCAAATAAACGAATTAGGAGAACTGAGAAATGGCATTTATCGAAGAACCCGGTCGAGGGCTCACTTTAAGGTGCCCTTGGTGTGGTTACGAGGGAAAATTCCGGAAAAAGCATATAGATGTATTATCAATACTTATTTGTATTTCGCTTCTCTTGTTTGGGATCGTGCCTGGCGTCGTTTATGCTTTGTGGCATAGTCAGCAAGAAGAATGTCCAAATTGCAGAGCAAAGGTCCCCAGAGGGCCATTTTAGTTTATCCATTGGTGGCCCCTTACTTTTTCTATTAAGACATGTTTGAATGAACTAATGCGAGGTGAAGATAATGAAATGTTACTTCGTTTTGTGTGTATTGTTGTTGGCTACAGAAATTAGCTCCGCATCTCTTTTGTATGTATCACCTGACGGCAAAGCCACTAATCCCGGCACACAAGATAAACCATGGGATATTGCTTCTGCACTTGATGGAAAGCAGAAAATCGCTGCAGGAGACACGATTTATCTACTGGAAGGTACCTACAAGCGGCGTCCCAAAGAGCTTTTCGAAATTCGTCTCACAGGTACTAAGGACAAGCCGATTCATATTCGCCCCTTACACGGCAAGCGAGTCAAAATAGACGGCGGTCTTTCGATGCAAAGTCCGTCTGCTCATGTATGGATTCGTGATTTGGAGATATTCGTCTCAGAACCGGCCCCGGATAAGCCCATCAGCCCCGGCTCACACCCAAAGGACCTGAAAAAACCCTGGGGCGGTCTTCACATGCACGGAGGAAAGAACTGCAAATACATAAACCTGATTATCCACAATTGCTGTCAGGGTGTCAGTTGTTGGAAAGGCGAAATCAATCCCGAAATTTACGGCTGTATAATCTACAATAACGGCTGGCTCGGTACCGACCGCGGCCACGGTCATTGTATCTACACCCAAAATGAAGAAGGCGTTAAAGTCATTTCAAATTGCATAATGAGTTGCCGATACGACGGCACTTATACCATGCACGCCTACGGCTCACAGCGCGCTTATGTGGATAACTTACTTGTCGAAGAGAACATCTGCTACGATAAAGGTCCATTCCTGATTGGAGGTGGAAGGCCAAGTAAAAACATTCGCGTATTCAAAAACTACCTGTATGGTATAGACATGAGAATCGGTTACAATGCGCCGCACAACGAAAACTGCGAAATCCGAGACAACACAATAGTCAACGGCATCCTGAACATTAACCGGTACAAAAAAGTAGTTAAGGAAAATAACCTTGTCATCAGTAAGGGGCAAAAGCGTCCGGCCGGAGTAAAGACTGTTCTTTTAGCCAATCGATTTGACAAAAATCGCGCGCATCTGGCGGTCTACAATTGGAACAAAGCACAAAATATTAAAGTTAGAGCAAAGCCCTTTTTAAAAGATGGTGACTCCTACCGCCTGATGGATCCTCAGAACTTCTTCGGCAATTCAATCTTCGACGGCAAATACGATGGGGATATGATAGAAATATCTATGGAAACCGAGTTCGCAGTTTTCGTTGTTTTGAGAAACAAGTGAACTGATGGCTCCTTAAAGAGTCAGCGGCTATCTATAAACAAACCCTACCGGACTCCTCCCCTAAATAGCCCGGCAGGGTATTTCGACTTACAGCCAGCGCAGGAATGATAGCTGCACAAATTAGGCACCTCAATCTTGCTGTTGCATCGTTGATATCTGCCAATTCAATTCATACCTTCTACAAATCTAAACCATTATAAAATGATTTTAGTACATATTTTTCAGGGCCAGTGACAACTGTGTGTCACAGTATGTAAAAAAAATCCGAAATTCACGTGGTAACGTTCCATATTTTGCTTCCGAATGCCTCTCATTCGTTACTTATAGCCTCAGGCTCAAACCGATGGATATACTTGACGAGTTATTCGGGATCGAATCCAAAGGTATGCAAAAAACACGAATCAGATGTTTTGCGTTGAATCTCGCTTCAGCACAATACCGGAATATCGCCAAACTTTTTCGAACTGCTCGCGCGACATTAACGTTCTGCCTATAACCGGATCTGCAATGGTAACCATAAAGTCCGAGACATCAAGGATAGTAACACAGTGGCTGTTCATAAAACCATCTTTAACCACAGCTAACGTAATGCCTGCATTCTTAAGTTGGGTAATCGAGTCGAAGTAACGGTATTGACATTTCAGGCCTTCTGTACCGTAGCGATCCTGAAGAGCCGTGCTTAGACAGGTTGGCAGAGTACCAACGATAGGGCTGGTATAAGAAAGTACAGCCAATTCTCCCTCATTGGCCGACAAGCCTAATCTTCCAAGGGCCGTCACCGCTGCGGCCGGGCCGCAGGTATAATCTGTACTCTGAAAACAAATACCGTTCGAATCTACAGATGTTGTGAGATTCGAAAGGGCGTCCTTTAGTAAAGCCGGAAAAAGAAAGGGCATAATTGAAAACCAAGCTACAACTACAGACATCAAAACTCCGACTATGAGCTTCTCACACCTGCGAGGCAAACGTGAAAGTGGAGCGGTCAGACCCATTGTAACGGCAAAAGCTAAAACGATAAACCTTGTCCGCCCCGCCGTGACCCAGGAAAATGGAGGGGTAAAAAACAGTACATTATTGAATCTGGTCAGGACCAGCATCGTGATGAGTATTGTGGGCACTAAATAGCCACATGTCCAATAGGGCTTGCGAAGGCATGAACACAGCCTGCCCAAAAGGACACCCAACAAAGCAATGAATATGACACCAATTGTTTCGAGCCAGGGATTAATTTTCCCTTCCTCCATTAAGTTTCTAATGACATTATTGTATCAAAGTAGGGACACAAAATCAAGATAATTCATTGTGTCCCGAACAACAAATTTCTAAATCCAGGATTGTGAATTGATGATTGATGGACCTTGATATATAATCCACAGAATAGAAAACATATATCATCGTCATATTGGTCAATGGAAGGAGATATTATGGGAAGTTGTAAGAAAGAAGTAAAATTGTTGCTGATAGTATTGGCAATCCTGACGTCGCGGCCCTTTGCGGCCCGGGCCATGACAGAACCGAAAAAGAAAATAAAAATTTACGCCAAAAATCCGGCTTACTGGCAATATTATGGCAAACCGGTACTTTTGCTCGGCGGAAGTGCCGACGACAGCCTGTTTCAGATTCCCGACCTGAGGGACCATCTCGTCCTTCTCAAGTCCGTCGGCGGCAACTACATCCGCAATACAATGAGTTCGCGAAACGACAAAGGTTTTGAAGTTAAGCCTTTCAGAAAGCTCGATAATGGAAAGTATGACCTCAATCAGTGGAACCGGGAATACTGGAAAAGGTTTGAAAACATGCTAAAATTAACCCAACAGCGTGACATTATCGTACAGATAGAAATATGGGCAACGTTTGACTACTATAGGGACCACTGGGCCGTCAATCCCTTCAATCCGAAGAACAACATCAACTACACAGCCGCTCAAACGGGTATGCCCGAACAGGTCAACAGCCACCCTATCCGCTGTGAGAACAATTTTTTCTGGTCGATCCCGGCAGAAAAGAATCAAAAAACCGTATTAAAATTCCAGCGGCGATTCGTTGACAAAATTCTTTCTTACTCCCTGAAATTCGGTAATGTCCTCTACTGTATGGACAACGAAACATCAGTAACACCGCAGTGGGGCAGGTACTGGTCGCAATATATCAAGGCAAAAGCCAAAGCGGCCGGCCTAAGCGTACACACTACCGAGATGTGGGACAAGTGGGACCTGGCCCATCCGATGCACAACGCTACCTTTGACCATCCTGAAACTTATTCCTTTGTGGACATCTCACAAAACAATCATCAAAAGGGACAACAACACTGGGACAATGCGCAGCGCCAGCGAGCACGAATAGCTGATCGCGTTCGCCCGCTTAACAACGTGAAAATCTATGGCGCCGACACCGGACGGTTCGGTAATGACCGGGACGGGATGGAGCGGTTCTGGCGCAATATCTTCGGCGGGCTGGCATCCGCAAGGTTCCACCGTCCGGATTCAGGGCTGGGATTAGGTACAAAAGCGCAGGCAAATATCAGGAGCATGAGGCTGCTGACAAATAACATGGATTTATTCACGTGTGTCCCCCATAACGATTTACTTTCGAACAGAAAATCAAACGAAGCTTACTGTCTGGCAAATCCGGGCGCCGAATATGCGGTCTATTTCCCCGATGGCGGTGAAGTCACACTCAATATCAGCAAACTAAAAAAAACACCTGAAGTAAGATGGCTGGACATTATGAAGTCCCAATGGTTGGATGCTCAACATCCCGAACATGAGAGTAAATTAACGTTACAATGTCCCTCTCAAGGATACTGGGCCGTGCTAATTAAATAGCCGAAACTGGCTTCGTTATCATGTCACTTATCGAGCAAAAATAGCATAAAACACACAAAAATTGACCTGCAACAACCAGGCTGCGAGTTGTACCCACTAAAAGCCTTGATTTCGTGCCGTTATCAGTATCACTTGTACGGTTATTATGGGAGCCAAAATTGTTAAAATGGGGTATTTGAAATAGCAGATATAAGATTGGATTTTTTCTTCGAGAAAAGCCGAAAAAATGAAAAATAAACACGTTAAGGTGGGTGAGGCTAAAAATTATCAAGGCCAAAGAAAAAGACTCGGATTGTATAAATGTATCGAACTGAAGAAGAAACAATACAAAATTCCACTTTTCACTAACTTAAACTTAACAAAAGCTAGCTATATATGAATTAAATATCCCCATTTTTGCGATAAATTTTGATTTTCTTGCTGATTTTTTACTTGACCTCAATGAAACAACACAATAGAATAGTTAAGATTTATTTTGTCGAGGAGCGGTTACGATGCTGCTTTCTTTACGAACATACTATCAGCACCAGGAGAAAACATAATTTTGCTGTGCGAGAAGAGAACTTGCGGCCGACGCCGCAGGAAGGGTTATAAACTTTTATCTTTAATTTGGAGGTTTGAATTATGAGAACTATGAAATTGTTGATTTTATGTTTTGTTGTAAGTGGGATTGTCGCCCTTACGGCTTCACCTGCGGAGGCGGTCACGGTCTTATGGAACTCAGCCAACACCGACATCTATCTGGGCGAGCCCTATGGCAATCTCGAATTCGAGAATCCTTTGGCCGGAACGGAAATGATCAAAGAGTATGCCGTCATAGAATGGCTGGATGCCGATTACGATCCCGGCCCTCCACGATGGTACGACGACTGGAGCGTTAACGATCCCCTGGGCATTGACGGCTACTCCAATGAGATTTGGATGCGCTGGGGGGGGCATTCGATTTGGACCTCAACCACCGTACCCAGCAAAACGGTTTCCATTCACCTACATGGCGACAACAACGATGGTCTCGCTGATGTCCTTGTAGACGGCATCCTGGTCGCCAGGCTTGACATGGGCACGCCGGGCCCTGTGCCCGAGAACGCCTTAATCATTGTCAAAGACCTGGCGCACATTACACATCACATCCGGGTAAACGATTTGGGTGTAGGTCACAATACAGGGCAAGACGATGTGGCGACGATGGGCGCCGCGGCATTGGAAAAAAGAATCAAATGGAGCCAGCCCCCCAAACCCGCAGAGCCTAACAACCTCTATTATGGATGGAACGAGATTTCAATATATGACGGTAACCAGATTGTCGCGGACGATTGGAGCTGTGATAACGATGACCCCGTCACCGACATCCACTGGTGGGGCTCTTTCAAGGGCTGGAATGATGCCGACTACCCACCAGACGACCAGATTCCGACAAGCTTCCATATCACAATCTGGAATGATATACCGGACCCGGATCCGACTGATCCAAATACGTTCAGCCACCCCAATGAAGTCGTCTGGGAAATCGACTGTCACAACTTCAGAAAAAAATTCGTCGGATGGGATTACGACCCGCGCACAAATTGCTATGAGGCCTGCTTCTATTACGAACAGGATTTAACAGAGGCCGAATATTTTTACCAGCCTTATAATCCGGATGGGACACCATCCATCTACTGGATCAGTATTGCGGCCCGGTACCCTGCCGGCGCGATTACCGACCACCAGTGGGGCTGGAAGACACGACGACGTAAACCAGACTCCCCGGCTCCGGATGATGCCGTAAAGATCCGAAAACCCACAAGGCCTCACACCGGTGATAAGTTTGAGGAAGGCAAGCCGATTTATTGGCCCGACGTACACCAATCATGGGACATGGCATTTGAGCTGACCTCCCGCATGACTTTAACTGCTAATAAGTGGCTGCAACCGCCGAACCAGGAATTACCGGGTCTCCACTGCCACGACTACTTTACCTTAACAAGTGGCCACGAGTGGACAACTATCGCGGACGATTGGAGGTGTGATGGCGGAGACGTAACTGAAATCCACTGGTGGGGCAACTATGAGACGGATGCAGGCGGAAACGAAATAAGAGGTTCCGAAATTCGCCACTTCCATCTCAGTATTCATAATCCCGATCCGACCGTTAATTGCCTTCCCGAACAGAATGAAATCTGGGGTATCGATGTCCCACTTGGGGATGTCACCGTTATCGATACAGGGATGTTGAATAACGAAAATTCCAAAATATACCGCTACGAATATATCCTTACTAACCCATTCCCACAGGAATTGGATCGGTATTATTGGCTCGATATTACCGCATTTGCCAATGATCCGCAGGACCCCGCCCGTTGGCGGTGGCAGGAATCAAAACGAGACATAAGAGCCAACATCACCCTTTGTCCCGCGGTAAAGCGGACCGAACCACCGGTACCGGGACCATGGCAAACCATAATCTGGGGACTTGATCCGGAGCGATACAGCGACATGGCCTTTGCCATTCTCAGCACCGGCTTCGGACCAGGCTATGTCAAATGGTCCCAGAAACCAGAGCCTTATAGGCCTAAGGCGTTCGACGGCTGGAACGAGCTTTCGGTATATACCTGGAATCAGATTGTTGCAGACGACTGGTTCTGCGATACCGACAATCCGGTAACGGACGTTCACTGGTGGGGTTCCTTCCTTGGATGGTCCTGTGAGGACAATCCTCCCCAGATACCGGATTCGTTCCACATCGCTATATGGACCGACGTCCCCGCCGGCGCGGACCCGAACCCGGACGTTTGGTTCAGTCACCCGGGCACAGTCATCTGGGAAACCGTATGCAACAACTATGCTTACAGGTTTGTCGGATGGGACATTGACCCGCGTGATCCAAACGCGCCTCCGGAGGCATGCTTCGAGTTTGATTATGATATACCCGAGGCTGAATGGTTCAAACAGAAACCCGGCGGCAACATCTACTGGATAAGTATCGCCGCACAGTATACTACAGGAACTCCATTTTACCCGTGGGGCTGGAAGACACGACTGCGTGACCTGAACTCACGGGCAC
>JABAHP010005025.1_pt1 | contig 26493 bp, 37 predicted proteins | sample 7062081 | NCBI WGS metagenome assembly JABAHP01 (sample SAMN14534357, study PRJNA622989) | marine sediment metagenome | biome: marine biome [ENVO:00000428]; feature: marine pelagic biome [ENVO:01000023]; material: deep marine sediment [ENVO:00002113] | place: India: Gulf of Kutch | collected...
GGGCAACTTTCCAAGAACAGTTAGCGCAACCCGATAGAGCACCGGTGACACCGCCAGGGGTGTTTAGAAGGATCGAGCTTGGTAATGATAAGCGTGATTTTACTTATATTCGAAGAACGCCGTTAGAGCGTGCAAAGCTTGCGGGCGAACAAGTGGCAAAGGATGTGCGTGGCCTGGTAAGCGAAGAAATCCCGACCCGGCGAGCTATTGGGAGACAGGAACAAGAATTGGTAAGGTCCAGGGGCGCGCCAGTAAAATTATTGCCACTTAAATCTAAGCCGGGAGAAAGGTTGTCTAACCCGCAGAAAGAGTACAACAAGATTGTGCGTGAGGTTAATAAGGCGATCGAGCAGCGTGACGTGAAGAAGATTGAAACAGTTTCTAAGAAGCTTGACGAGGTACAGTTACCTAAAGCGCAATTAACGCCGACAGAACAGCGTAAGGTTGAGAACCTTAGACGGACCTTGAAAGAGATCCCGCAGTTCGCGCCAGCGAGCGGTAAGTTTGAGCGTCCGATCCAAGAGTTCATCACCGTGCAGGGCAAGATTGTGCGTAAAACTCCCGAGACTGAGGCGCAGCGTGTCCGTGAGCTTGAAGCAGAAATTGAAGCATCCATCCAGGAAAGGTTACAAAGGCCGAGCATTGCATCGCCGACAATTATTAGTGAACGGTTAACAGCAGAGGGCAGAGAGACCGCTTTATTTCAGCCAGAGTATGGTAGTTTTTTTTACGGGCTTCCGCCTGTTCAGACAGTGACAACCGATATAGAGGCAACAACATTAACGCCCTTCAAGTACGTTGAATCATCATTAATACCCGCTAAGACTTTACAGGAGGATGTTTACCTTCCTGACCAGCAAGCGATCGATCGGTACACTAAACTTATCGACGAGTCAAATATCCTAAAGGGCGGTTTTAAGGGTGGTGAACTTAACGTCTTCCTTCGTGAACAGCAAGCAGAATTACAGCGAGACATTGGCGTATTTAATACGCGTAAATCTGAGGCTACCGCTATCATCGATAATTCTCGTTACAGGCAATTAGAGAACAGGATCAAGAATAATCGTGCGACCGCTGAAGAGGTCACGGAATACAATACTTTATACAAGGAATACGAGAGTAAGTTTAATGAGGCTGAAAGGCTACGTTCACAGATCTTGAAAGGTTACAAAGGTACTGGGTGGGAGCTATTAAAGGATACCAGTGATCAAATAAAGCAGCGTACTTCTGGAAGGGTTGATCCAACGCTTGCTAGAGGTTTACTTCGTGCGGGCGTAGCGGCTTACGATGTGGAAAAGAAAGTTTTAGCTGCGCAGGTTGGCGGAACGCTTCTTGGCGCGACACCGATAGGATCTTATGCGACTAATGCATTAAGAACCCCGCTTGGGATCATTGGAAGTAAGCCAGTAGTATTCGGTGCGGGTGGTGTATCCGGGGCGACTGTCGGTATCAGTGAATTTGCACAATCTGGTGACCTTCCCTACGCTATAGGGGCAGGACTTGGTACGACTGGCGGTTTCCTTGGAAGTGTTTATTCTCGGCAAATAGTTGAGACCGGTGGCCAAGGTGTTAGGGGGCTTCGTGAGTTCCTTACCCGTGATATTGGTAAGGCGGGTAAGACACAATTGAGTTATATTAATGGCGGTGTTGCAGAAAGTAAGCTCGCTAAAGAACAATTAAAGAAGTATAAGTACACCAAGAAGGACGCGCAAAATTTACGGGCCAACATCTCTAAACTGAGCCGTGATAGGCAAGTACTAGAATTCCGTAAGATCTATAATACTGTAAAGAATGATCCGGTAAAACTTAAACAGTTCCTTCGTTACGCTAAATTAGTGTTCAGTAAACAAGTAATCACTACAGGTATGACCCCTGAGCCAACCCAAAGAGTAATACTAACAGGGCCTACCACTGCCACAAAACAATCATTGTTCACTGGGCAAGGATTGTACGAAAGAACGACTGGCTTCCAAAGTCCGTTAAGTCTTGACACAACGACCACTACTGCCACCAAATCCTTTATCGGTGGGCAGAGCGTTAGTAATCAACAAAACCTTGTACGAGGTAGTGACCTTTTCGCGCTCATTAGACAGACACCAGAACAAAGGGCTGTTAGCCTTCTTGGCTTAGATAAACGGCAACGTTTGGATCAGGCTCAGCCACAGGTTGAAAGATTGGGGGTTGGACAGACTACCCCCGATTTTTTTCCAAACAATGGGCAAGGATTTACACCGACTACTACAACTTTTACGCCGACCATTACAACGACACCCGTTATACCTGGTACTACAATTGGAAGGCCGGGGACCGGTCTTCGGCCGCCAACTACTCCTACGACAGCAAGGCCGCCGTTCGTACCGGGTTTGCCAGACTTCGAAAGACGCAGAAGGCAAAAGAAAATACCGTATGACGCTGAGTACATCCCGGTCGGTGAGACACAGTACAAGAAGATTAACAAGAAGCCTCAAACATTAGCATCGGCTTTATCAACGATGGCGAAGAAGGTTGACCAGACACTTTCCGCGAGGGGAAGAGTAATACGTACCAAACAGAAGGTCGACAAGAAGGGTAAAAAGATACCGATCCAGGACACCAAGGATAATTATTTCCAGAATAATCGTACAAAGTTTAGACGTTTCAGGCAACGTGGCGGGGCAAGGACACCGTTACAGTCGGGCGAGTACATTGAACGGCAGAACTTCAGGCTTGATACTCGTGGTGAGAGGAAACAGATACGTAAATCTCGGGGAAGGCGGCGTGGCTTTATTCTTTAATTGTAAGGTTTGCGGGAAACGGTTCTATGATAATTTGTCGAGGCTGGAGCATCAGTTCGATTGCGAAGCGAGACGTAAACGTGTGCGGCGGGATGACTGGAGTAATCTTGGTGTTATGATCAATTAGCCGTACTATATATAAACTAAGAATTCTACTATACTATTAATGGAGAGTGAAGATTATGGCCAATCCTATTACCCTGACGAGGCCAGCCTAAAAAAGAATATTGATTCTTTGATCGAGATCTTGACAAGGTCCGGGTCAATGATTAAAGAGCTACGGCGAGAGTTCCGTGGCGAGGAATTAATGCAGATGCCGAACGGTGATAATGTTTGGATTCAGACCTCTAAGCCCTTATTCGTACGGACCAATCTACAGACAGAAGAGCCATTGAAGGTCAAAGTGAAGCTTGAGAACGGTGAAGAAGTGGAACAGTATGTGCCGCATGACGAGGCGATCGAAGAGATACTTAACGCTATTAATATGATGGGCCTTAACCAGACAACGCCTTTGGGTACGACGAATGATCCGGAGATGAACCTTGACCTGTACCAGTTCGAGATCAGGCTTTCTAAACTATTAACATTGAACCGTAAGAAGTGGGGCATCGAGAAAAGTGTACGGCCAATGATATACAACAAGATCAGGCAACGGGTACAGGACGCACGTACGATGCAGCTCGACGGTAGGGTATTGAAATCGTTGACACAGATCTCAAGGATAACAGAAACAGTGCAAAGGGGGGAACGAAAACAACGTTCACCATACGAATAAGATGGCAGTAGACGCGCTTGGTCAAACATTTGAAGGGTTCAGGTTATTCCTAATATACGTATCATGGTGGTTAATCCCGTTAGCGTTAATATTCTTCGCGAAAAAGATGTGGAGTAGGTACCCAATCGAGGCCCTAATCCTGGAGAAGCGTGGTGAGAGTTATATTATTACGAATGATCGGTGCGGGAAACGGTTCGATCAAAACACTGGCCATACGACGTACCAATTACAGAAACGGCGTGACGTGATCGACGTGTTACCTTTCAAGACGATCATGGCAAAGAAGCACGTTAATACTAATTTTTTGGAGACATTAATATCAAAACTTCGTCCGACAGAGGGAGTTGTTACGTTACTTAATTACGGTTCTAAGCAGTACAAGCCGGTCAACATTACACAGAACGATACCGGGCTTCGGGTCGAGGACGAGCAAGGTAACATCTTTGCGGTGGAGGCCGTGCGTGATAATAACGGGAATGTTGTGTACCAAGAGAAGATGAAGCCGTTCGATCTACGTGAACAATTACCAGAAGTTAACTTCGAGATCATTGACTGGGATGACGTTAATACTACGCTTAACGAGATGGAGAATTCTTACAAGAGAAGGATAGCAGCTCGTGAGACCTGGGCAAAGTTCTTGATGCCGTTAGCATTAATCGGTGTTGTAGCGATCGTTTGTATCGTGATGCTGTACCTTACGTATAGTTCGGATATCCAGTTCTGTAACGCGCCGGTGCAGGTGATCGAGCAACCGTTCGAACCGGAACTGAAGGCTGAGGACCAAACACTCAAGATCGTGGGTATAACTAACGAAGGGACACAAAACCCTTAAATAGAAGTTAGCCCATTATAATTATGTAAAAAAAATGGAAAACATTGAGATCAAGTACACCGCCCTTGAGGCACAAAAAGAGATCGATTTATATGGATTATTTAACGAGGTTATTAACCCGGATGTCCAAGAGGTGATCGATGATAGACAAAAAATTTTTCATTAGTATGAAGCCAGAGGAGAGAGAGTTCTTGCTCCAGAAACATTTTGGTGTATCTACCAAAAAGATTAAGGCCAATAAACGTTATTTCAAATTACTTCTTGACACCACTTTATAGGGAACATAAAATTATTTAAAGAGAAAATATTTTTACAATCATATGGGATTGGAGTTGATCGTATAATGAAAGGGGACACGAACACTTTTTCGATTGAGTGTGATTATAAGGGAATTAAAATGAGGAGTAAATTTGAGGCTAATATTGCGGCACTTCTTGACAGGCTTAAAATAAAGTGGGATTATGAACCTCAAACTTTCTTGTTATCTAACGGCGAGATCTATAAACCTGATTTTTATCTCCCGGAACATAAACAATGGATTGAGGTAAAGGGCCTCGTTGAACCGCACCAATTTGATGTATTAAAGACTTTTGTGAAAGATTACCTTAAACCTATCATTTTATTATCAGGTAAAGAGGTTTATTACTTTCATAATGATTATGGGGATGTTTGCGAAGAGAACGCTTTAAATCTTGGGAAGTGTTCTAAATGTCATAGTTATTTCTTTTGTAGTTATTATGCGAATTATAATTGTACACGTTGCAGAGCTTATGAGGGTGATCATGATATTGTCGCTTATTTATTGGATCGTTTTGATGAGGTAGACTTTCAAAAAAAATCATCAATTAAAAACTGGTTAGAAGATCATGCACTACGCGTTTGAAAATTATGAAGAGATCCAACAACTTGGCACGAATGAAGAAAAGCAGAAGCTTTGGTTGGAAGATTATCATGGCTTAAAGTATGGGATAGCGTTAGATAAAAAACATCAGACCAAGTGGAAAACTAATCCGCAGTATTACGATATGCGGGAGTTCAATCCGATGATTAATTGCATAGCTAGAAAAAAGGACCGTTTAGTTATAGAGTTTGACGAGGTGGAAGGTGATCCAGATAATGCAAAAGAGTCGTTAGAGGTGGTTAAAGAGACTTTAAAAAAAAATGGTTGGGGTTATATTCAGTCAACCCATCATAGTAAAAATTCTGATTATCTTTGGATAGAATTTAATAAAGATCTTACGACCGCTGAAGCAAAGCGCTTTTTGGCGTGGATTTGTCCGGATGGCGCGAGGATTGATCTAAATTTTACGTCTGACGCAAAATTGTTTCCGGTTTTATTTGCGAGGCATTGGAAATATTCTCAAGCTTTCGAATTACCGGTAGATTATCATAAGGGGTCTAAGATTGATTTTGAGGCCCTTGGTATTCCAAAACAAAAGCCTAAAGAGACTATTGCTTTTGATGCTGACGGTTTCGCTTACCAGACTTATAGGGCTGCGCAAGTCTTTTCTCCAAGGGGTCAAGCAAAGGAATTTAGCCAAGCTCAGCCCATTTTTTATGATAAGGCAGGGTTATGGTGGTTATGGGATCCAAATAAGCTATATTGGGAGACTGTGGATGAAGTTGAAATACTTAACATGATAGAGTCGGCTACAGGGCAGGACATTATTACTCCAAAGAACAGGACTTTAATTCTAAATTCATTAAAACAACGTGGTCGTAAAATGATACCTGAGCCAATTAAACCTACATGGATCCAGTTTAAGGACACGATTGTTGACGTTGAGACTGGTGATGAATTTGAGGCAACGCCAAAATATTTTGTGACAAACCCTATACCTTGGGAGCTTGAGAGGGAAGTTTTTGAAACGCCTAACATGGACCGTATTTTCGCGCAATGGGTTGGCGAGGATAATGTCGAACTATTATACGAAATACTTGCTTATTGCTTATTACCTGATTACCCTATACATCGAATCTTTTGCTTTATTGGTAGTGGTATGAACGGAAAATCAAAATATTTAGAACTGCTCCGTAGGTTTGTTGGGGGCGATAATTGTTGTTCAACCGAGCTAGATACCTTAATTTCTAGTCGTTTTGAAGTAACTAGGCTACACAAGAAATTGGTGTGCCAGATGGGCGAAACCAATTTTAGTGAAATGAATAAAACATCCATCATCAAAAAACTCTCAGGCGGTGATCTTATCGGTTTTGAGTATAAAAATAAGAACCCTTTCGAAGAGCATAGTTATGCAAAGATTTTGATAGCAACAAATAACTTACCTGCAACTACCGATAAAACTATCGGTTTTTATCGTAGGTGGACCATTATAGATTTTCCAAACCAATTCACTGAAAAGAAGGATATCCTTGGGGAGATACCTGACAAGGAATATAATTCATTGGCATTACGTAGCGTGATAACTCTTAAAAGATTATTGAAGGATCGAACTTTTACTAATGAGGGCAATATTGAGGAAAGAATGAAGAAGTATGAGGATAAGAGTAATCCTCTTGACAAGTTCATTAATGAGTACACTGTTGAGGATTATGATTCACATATTTGGAAGTGGGAATTTAATGAAAAATTAAAACAGTTTTGTAAAGAAAATCGCTTTAGAGAGATCTCTGATGTGCACCTTGGAAAGAAGATGAAACAGCTTGGAATTCAAGATAAATTAATCACCGCGGGAGACTTTTCCCAAGGTAAAAGATGGAGGGCTTGGATGGGTCTAAAATGGGCCTAATTCTTTAAAATTAAATAATGGCAAAAATCAAAAACAGTTTTAAGTATAAACAAATGCGATTTTCCACAGGAAATGGAGGTCAAGCTCAAAAAAAAATCGGGCAGTAGAGCCTCTCTAAAGGCCAATGATCAAGATGATCAAGATGAACAGGTGACCCCCACTCAGATCTAAACGTATAGAGTGAGTAGAAACCACTTGATCATCTTGATCAACCTGATCACTAAGCTCTAAACCTTAAAGATTTTTTTGAAAAATATCGTAAAAATGGGATACCGAAAACACGTAACATTCTTACCACATTACTGCGTAGAATGTCAGGAAGATTTTAAAAATGTGCAAGATCTTTATGATCATGTATGCACCTCTGAGGAGGTCGAAAAATGTTAGAACATAATACTCCAGGGGACGGACACCACAATCGTGATTTAACCCCTTACAACAAAATTTCTTTGGTTGTCCAGACCATAAGTCCCCTGGAGGCTTTATGGTAGTTGACCTTAGAAAATCGTACAACACGGAGTACCGTTATTTACGGTGCAAGAAGTGTAGAAAGATAATAAAATTATCAGAACCGGGCTGGTTAATCCACAAGGGCAAGTTTTATTGCGATAATGATGATTGTAAGCCCAAAAAGCATAAATGAAAAGACTTTTATAATTCGATGGCGTACAAATATGATATGAAATTACAGGTGCTTATGTTCTTATCCTTCTTATTAATTGTCTCTTTGGTTGCAGCACAGGACGAGTTCGGTTTCAATAACCCTGTATTACCTATCCTTGGCGACTCCATCAATATCACGTTCGATACGGTTAATAATACAATCTTCTGGGACGGTAACGCTTTCGACCCTTTAAGGTGGCTCAACATTGACGGCTCAAACGCTAACCAGAACATTAACATCTTCCCGTACAACTTAACCGCTGGCTTCTTCTTCGGTGACGGTTCAGGTCTAACCAACCTTAACCTTGCTTATTTTAACCCTTTCGACCAATCACTTAACACTACTGATAATGTTACTTTTGTTAACCTTACTGCAAACGACCTCATCATTCGAAACATTAACGGTACTAACGCGACCTTCGCTAACCTTAACGTTACGGAGAACAATTCTATCTACCTTGGTGGAGTAAAGTTGTCCACCCAGGAAACCTTCGAAGGTAAAAGGGTACTAAGTATTACTGATAACGAGACCGGTGACGACGTATTCGTTGACGCTTTCGCGTACCTTGGTTCCGGTTTTTACTTAGAAAATATCTCTTTCGAAAACGGAACCGTTATCGCTAAAGCGTTCAATGCTAGTGAAGCGTTCTACGGCGGCAACTTCACTGGCGATAATTTCACCGGAACTAACGCCTTCTTCGATTTCTATGACTGGACTGCTGAATCACCCTGGCTAATATTTAACGGATCCTTCTTACAATTCAATGAAACCTACTTCAATGAAAGCCTTGAAGACATCGTGGCGAACTTTACGTACGATTCATTGACCTTGAACGGTACAACTATCACTGACTGGAGCCAGGTCAACTTTACGGTCAGTAATAATACAGTGTTCTACACAAGCCCAAACTTTGGCGGCGATTTCTCCGTAGTATTGAACGAAACCTTCAATTTCGAGATCGCGCAGATAATAGTTGAGCCTTCGACCACTTCCGGTAATTGGCGTTTCGCTATGTACGAGTACCCTTCAGGTGAAGTGATTGACGCCGACCTTATTGCCCATTCTGATACTTGGAACATCTTCAAGAGTTATCCAATAAACGGTCAGGTTAGCCTTAACTGGACAGCGGTTGGCCCTGCAAGAAGTTTCAACGTTACAATTAAATACTTTAACAACGTGGCTAACTAAGATGAAATTGATCACCAAAATATGGCTTCTTGCGATGTGCCTTGTTCTTAGCATTGGTTTAATCGATATGGCGTTAGCCGAACAACCACAATACACTGAATTCTCCTTACCTATCGATTATAAAGCGAGCCTTGCTAAGGACGAACAAGTCTTCCAAGATGTACAGATCAATCTTCCGAACGGGCTTTCTGACTTAGTATCGTTCAACATTTTCCTTAAAGGTGACTTCGCCGGAGCAGTAGTGAGGGGGATCGTTAACACTTCTGACGGGATTAAGTACTGTGAACCGAACGGTTGGACCACCCCGAACTCTGAAGGCTACGAGATGCGTTTTGATTGTACCACGCTCGTTGACCAAGTAATAAAAGAGAAAAAGAAATCGCCAGAGAACCTTGGCCAAGTCTTCGACTCCTTGGAAATAACCGGCGTTGGTTACGAGGTGTCTAAGTCCTCCGCTAACGTTTACGGTGACATTACTATCAATTATATTGACGACCCACAAGGTAACATGGACGTATTCGGTACAGAATATCGTGCACAGGAAGCGGCGACAGTATTCCTGCAACTTCGTGATAACCAGAACATCCCTGAGAACGATGGTAGTTGTTATTTAACGTTGTACTACCCGTTCACTTTCAATTCTACGCCCGTTGCATGGTTCACCGACTCGCCAATGATCCACTTAGAGGGAAGCGACGGCCTATACTATTACCCTATCGCTCAATTACCCCCAACACAAGGGATTTACATGATGACAGCTTCATGTAGGTACTCAGAATCAGGCTTCTTTGTTTACGAGCCAGTCAACACTGAGACAGAATACCCTAACCGGACCGTTAACCTTGGTACGTACCTTTCAGATTCATTAGTGCTTAATATGCAGGACGATTACTTGTACGAGGCCTGTGCCTCTTCAGGTGGTAATCCTAAGACCTGTCAAGCAGATTACGACTTTAACTTGAGCGTTAACGGTAATGCTCCGTTCACCAACGTTACCGATATTAGTTTACATTACATGGGTGAGACCGATACCGCGGGCGTTAATTTAACGTTCTATGTTTGGAACTGGACCTCAAGTTCATGGCTACGTCTACAAAATGACTTGATTTTCAAGGGAGGTGCTACCGGCCCAACCGGTCTTAACGACCATCGTGGTAACGCTGTGCCAACAGATGGAACAATTAACCCTACAACTAATATTGTAAGGATACGTCTTGATGCACAATCGGGTACCAATTTTAATATGTTCAATAACTGGCTTTCGATGGAGATCCTCGAGGCTAACGGGACAGTTACCGACCTTAAAGGATCCGGCGAAATCCATGTTAATGATTGGTTCAATAATTATACCGGCCTTATATCTGACGCTGTTTGGAACTGGCAAGAACGGACCTTGACCGATTTCGATTTCAATGTAACAATCGATAACATTACGAGCCAACAAATAGCTGATGATACAACAGAGGCTGTCTGGAATTATTCAGGGACGGTTAACACTAACGTATTATCACAGTTCGTTAACGCTATCTGGTCACACCTTGGAAGCATCCATATCAATATCCTGGAGTCCTTTAGTAACCATTCCTGGTATAATACGACTGGAAGGTACACCCACGGGGAAATAGTACCGTAAGGAAAAGTATAAATAAGATGGATGTGTGTAAAATATAATGAAATTTGGTGTATCGATGTTCTTCTTGGTCGCTATGACCCTTATCATAATGCCCTTAATGAGCGCCCAGGTACAAACATTGGGAACTTTTGCTTCTAATACTGACATTAACCTTACCCAAACGTGCGCTAGTTGTACGTATGTTACACTGGTTAGTATCCAGTACCCTGACTCTTCTAATACTATTATTAACGCGAACATGACCAAGGTCGGTTCGTTCTACTATTACACTTTCTCTGATACTTCTCAATACGGTCAATACATCGTCACGACTTGCGGCGACCTTCTTGGTTCCTTCGAGTGCGCTAATTATGATTTCTATGTTACCTCTAACGGTCAACGCTTCGATTCAAGCCAAGCATTATCCCTTATCCCGATGATGGGCCTTGTAGCGTTACTTTTCTTCGTTGGTTGGAGCTTCTCCGCAGAAAAATGGAAAGTTAAATCATTCTTCTTCGCTAGCTCAATGCTGTTATGCTTAGTGATCGTTAACTCTGTCCTGATCATGTTCGGTACAAGCCCAAGCCTACAATTAATGGGCCAGACCGGCCTCATCATCGGTATCGCGATCTTCAGTTTCTATATGCTATTCTTGTTAATCTATTACACACGTGACGTTCTTGAACAATTCAAAAGATCTAAAGAGCAAAGGAGGGCAGCAAAATCGGACCCTTATTAAACAATAAGCGTGGCCAAGGTTTCCTTTCCTGGATCTTCGTGATAGTTGTACTTTTCGCTACAACCGTTTTCCTTCTTATAGGGAATTATGCTTGGGGAGAGATCGCTGACCCATTAGCTGAAGGTCTTAACGGCTCAGTGCCTTCCGGTGACGCGGATAAGATTAATACAGCGATATCTCAGACCGGAAGCGGTGTTGCGTTCTTTGATACTCTTCTACCTTTCTTATTAATAGGTATTATCGGTTTCGTTATGGTAAGCGCTGGCTCAATTATGCGAAGCCCTATCATGATATTCGTTGGAGCGATCATGATCGGCGTAATAATCGTCCTTGCTGTGATCTATTCTAATGTTTACGGTAGCATCATCGACTCACCGGTTGGCGATGCACAGGACTCCGTAACCATCGGTTCATTATTCATGCAGTATTTACCTTTCATCGTGATCGCAATGATAATTATATTAATCATCGGTGTCTCTATTAGATCACCGAGCGGAGGCGGACTATGAATAATAAAGTGATCACATTACTTTTCGCAATGATTTTCTTAGTGTCAATGTCGCCAATGGTTTCAGCTTTCGAGTGGTGCGACTGGATCCCGTTCTGGAACTGTCCGGACCCAGAGCCAAGCTTTACTATCGATAAACAACCAGAAGGATCCGCTAACCTTGTTAAGAGCCAAGGTCTTGAACAATACCTGTTCGATAACGTGACACACATTATCAATGATACTCATATGGTTATTTCTGTAGACGTTCATATCTCAAGATGGAACTGGGCGGTTGGTACCATCGAAAACCCTAACATAGGTAGATGTTTACAAGTAGAGGACGTGGTGCGTGAGGATTACCCTAAATTTGATTGTACTGATCCAGCTGATAGGACATTCTTGCAACAAAAGCTTAACAATACGATCGGTGGCGGGCTACAATTACGGACCAAAGGAAAGAATCATGGCAGTTTCCAACGAGACGGAAGCATTATTACATTAACTTTACCATTATCCGAGCTTGACAAGAACGATATCATTAAGATCGGTGAGGACAGTTTCCATTTCCAGTACAGTAACGAGACAATCACTGCCCAAGACGACAATAATAAGACAGTCTCCACGCTAACACTAATAACTGAGGACTTTAATTACCGGAACGGAAAACCCAACGTTGAGAAAGGTATCGGTAAGGACCAATTAATTCACATGTTTTACTTAACCAATTATACTAACGATTCAATCACTAACCTTACCGCTATTAACCTTAAAACTAATAAGACTATTGACCGTAACCTCAAGATTAAGATCCTTGAACTTGAGACTTACAACAGGACCACTCACGACGTGTTCTGTGACCAAAGTTCTAACGGAACAGTTGGCTGTGGCTCAGAACCTAACGGCACAGTTACCGACCAAAGGTACGTTATAAGTAACATTAGTCAGGCATCCATCGGCCAGAATTATACCTTCGGTGTTTACGCTGATACGCGTATTGATGACGATGTTGATATCGATTTCCTTTTCCTTGGACAAAGTGTTGCCGATTCGCCGATCAATTGGGCTTCATGGAACACTTCCATTGAAAGTAGTATGCTTTACGCTTACCAATTGAATGCTACCACTGGAAGCGTTATTGATACTCATGGCGGTTTCGACTTAACCAATAATGGTCCAGTTCGTGGCGTTGGCGGTGTTAATAATCTATCCTTCAGTTTCGATGGTGTTAATGATTACTTCTCGGGCACCGGTGACACTGATACCTCTATCCAAGAGTTCAGTTTCAGTGTTTGGTATTACCAAAATAGTACACCTGATGCAATCAATGCACGGTTCTATGAACGGGGTAACATCCAGACATATCTTTCAGTTAACACTAATAACGCGCTACTTTTCCGGCACTCGACCGTTGGTGACGGTGTAACCGTGACCGGTGATAATGTTGTTAATAATGGCGAATGGCAACACATCGTTTTCGTTTACAACGGTAGCCGAACAGCTATTTGGTATAACGGTACCTTGGAAGAATCCGAGTTAGCGAGCGGTAGCCTTGACTATGGAACCAACACTATTTACTTCGGTGACTCTGCTTCAAACACTGGCCCGATCAACGGTACCATGGACGAGATCTATGTGTGGGACCGAGCGTTATCCAAGACTGAGATTGAATTTTTATATTCTAATGGGACTGGAAGTTTCTATGACGTGTTCGAGTTCCCTGTTAACGTGAGCCTGAACCTTGTAACGCCTGCTAATAATAGTTTACTAGCGGACTCTACCGTTAACTTTGATTGTAATTGTATCGGCTCTGGGACTAATTGTACCGAGATCAATATGTTCGTTAACGGCGGCCTTGTTAATTCTACGAGCGGTAACGAGACATTCCATAACCTTACTTATAGTTCAACGTTCGCTGACGGTCAACATGAATGGTTCTGTAACGCTACCGATAGCGACCTCACTAACTACTCCAGTGGCCTTGCAACGTTCACTGTTGACACCAGTAGTCCAGTGGTTAACATCACCGCACCAATCGACGGCTTTAATGTTTCAGAGGTGGGCGAAACAATCGACCTTAACTGGACAGCAGAAGACGGTAACGGTACCTTGGACGTTTGTTGGTACGAACTTGACGGCTACGGTGCCCTTTTCAATGACTCCACCGTAAACAATGCTGCGAACACTGGAACATCAGCTTTCCATTTCGCGAACAATTCTTTCGCGGGAGCTAGCGGTGACTTGACCTTCGAGGCAGCGTTCCCTTCGAATAATATTATTCTTTCCAATTCTAGCGGCGCTAATGATCTTAACTGGAGTGCTTCATCCCCAACACAAATTGATTGTACTGTACAAGATTACAATAACCCTTCAATCACGTTAATCAATGAACCAAACGAAGTGTTCTGTGTTCAGTTCAATGATACGACTTACGCTATCGCGAACATTAGTTCTGTTGCAGCAGGAGAGGTAGACTTTGATTGGAATTACCAATTCCTTGAGAACACCGAGAACGTGGTAACTTGTGGCCTTAACACTACAACATTCAACTACCCTGCTGACTCACCAGAAAACTTGACAGTATTATTCTTCGCTAACGATACCGCTGGCAATGAAGGAAACGATAGTGTTGTGATCTTCAGGGGAACAGACGCGCCAGTGTTCACTATCACTGAACCGTTCATGCTTTACGCGGCATTATCTGACGGGCAAACAATTAACCTTAATTATAATATTGAGTCACCAGAAACTCCAGGAACTTGTTGGTTCAATTATAACGGCGCTAATACGACCATTGGAAGTTGTGCTAATACGAGTTTTGCTTACGTGAGCGGTGTTAACACCTTAACACTATTCATTAACGATACCTTCGGTAACGAGGCAAGCCAGCAACGTAACTGGACCGTACTTTCTAATGTTGGTAACCAGTCCTACAATAACGAGACCTTCGAAACACAGACAGAACCGTTCTCCTTGATCGTAGAACTTGACCCCTCAATTATCTCCGTTACAGGTTTCCTTATCTACGATAATGTACGATACTCGGCTACACCGACAGTTATTGGTAACCTTACAAACTTATCACGTTCAATCGATATCCCTGTATTTGATGTTGACACCAACGCATCATTCAATTTCGAATTAAACGTTACCACTTCAAACGGTTCAACAATCTCTAACACCTCGTCCAATGTACAATTGGTTCAAGCTATCGAACTGAACGCTTGTAATGAAAACATTACGCAAGAGTATATTACATATACTACTTACGATATTTCAGACTTTAGTGAACTTAACACTAGCTTTGCTTCAACATGGGAATACTTCCTTACAACAGGTACCGGTACACAAACAAAGAACTTCACTTACTCCAATAATAATGAGACAAACTCTACATTCGAGTTCTGTTTCAATTACCCTGAACTAGAATTGGACGTTACAAGCTCCGTACAGGCTGACGCTACAGGCTTCACCCCTTCACGTAACTTCCTTACCGACGCAATCCTTACAAACGTTACAACTAACCAGGATATGTACCTTCTTAACGAATCAGACGCAGACGTTACAGTTCTAGAAGTATACGACGCTAATCAGTTCGCGGTACCTAACGTTGTGATCGATGTACAGTACTACGACATTAATACTGACACTTTCATCACTGTTACCCAGGCATTAACTTCAAGCGAGGGTACCGATGTTGTGTACCTTGACTGGCTTGACTCAACTTACAAGTTCGTTCTAAAACAAAACAACGAAGTAGTACTCCAAACATTACCAGAAGTATTGTTCGCTTCACCAAGGGTATTCCAGATCGGTTCAGATTTCACTTTCGATTTCAATAAGTTCATGGACATCGATTATAACCTCATCTTTAACGAGGCAACGAATGTATTCTCCCTAACATTCGTTAAGGCCGACGGAACGTTCACTGAAGGCTGCCTTCGGGTTAACAAGAAGGAAGTAGGAGGCGATACACTGGTTTGTGATATCTGTGAAACCTCAAGCTCCGCTACCCTTACTTGTAACATTGGCGCTACCGGTAACGGTACCTATATCGCAACATTCTATGCTACTGGAAGCTTACAATCAATCGACTGGATCTTGGAGGTTGTCGGTGACGACTTTAGTCAAGTTATCTTCGACGCAATCGGCCCAGAGGACGCATCATTCTACGCTTTCATGCTAGGATTACTTGTTACTGTTATAATGTTCGTTAACCCGATCGGAGGAATCGTTGGAATTATCCTATCAATCTTCATCGGTAACTTATTAGGCTTCGTTGCCATTGACTTTTTAGTATTTGGAGGTATTGCTGTTACTGGCTTAGTATTAGTATGGATTTTAAGAAAATGAACCGGAGAGGAGCTGCAAGTTTAACCACAGTATTCGTAGTCTTACTGCTAGGCTTTGCCTTAATTAATGGTGCGTTCTACTTCATGAGCGCGGGCGTTGATAACTATAACGCTACCATACCTGCACAACAGAACACAACATTCACTAACCTTTTCGAGGCACAGGACGACCTTGACGATAATATTAACCAAATAAAGGACTCAGTTGCGAACATTACAGTACAGACAGGGACCACCCAATTCCTATGGAACTCTTTCCAGGGCCTTGGAAGTATCCTAAAGCTTCCTTTAACGCTTGTTAATGTTGGCGTTAACTCGGTATCAGCATTAGTCTTCGGTGTAGAATTCGTTCCATCATGGGTACAAAACTTAATAATTTTGCTTATCTCTATATTGATAGCGCTTGTATTAATCGCAGCAATGACAGGAGGTAACCCAAACATATAAGATGCCACAATACTACGAATACCCAACAAATTACTCGAACGGAACAACGGTAGACGGAGCATCAGACTTCTTCCTGGGCTACCCCGCTTTCATTACCAACGCGCTTAGTAGCTCAGCGTTAGCAGTTTTCGTCTTCATGGCATTCTTTGTTATCTCAATGCCGTTCGGTATTGGTGCGGCTATTACTTCTGCCGGCTTTATCTCATTCGTGTTAACCACTTACCTATGGTGGAACGGAGCAATAGGTATATCTTACCCAATGTTCTTTTTGATCCTAGCGATAGCGGGGGCGATAGCATCATCAGGAAAACGATAAAATGGCGAGCAGTAAAACAATAAGGGTACACCAAAGCATGATCGATCAGATGGGAAGGATCGCAAGACCTATAGCTGAAGGCATCAAAAAGCAATACGGCCTAAAACAACTAACCATCGATTACCCGACAATGTCAGAACTTGTCGCCGGTAAACTCTCCAAAAAACAACAATTCAAGTTCCAAGTTCAAAAGACATCACGGACCACGGGGACACTTAGACTTCTTTAAAAGCATCGGTCTGCGTTACAGGTGTGAACGCGCATTCTTATATTAATTTTCTATCCTAATTTTAACTAAATGAGGTTTTATATTATGGAATACAAATTACAAAAATCCGCTGTAGACTTAACTGATCTAGCAATCGGTATTGTAGTTCTTGGTATCGTAGTTTCTGTTGGTGCTACTGTTCTTGTGAACGTTAGAGATACAAACACAGCTGGTGACATTGCTTACAACTTAGCTGATGACGCAGCAACAGGTCTTGCTGAATACGGTAACTGGTTCAACATTATCGTAATTGTTGGTGTTGCAGCTGTTGTTCTTTCCTTGATCTTCCTAGCATTTGGTGGAAGAGCAGGCGGAATGAGCTACTAATAGTTAACTCAACAAACATCTCAGACTCGGAGGTTCCTCTTTTTTCCTCCGGGTCCTCTTTTTATTTTTATTAAATTAAACTTTTTGGATAAAAAAATGCCTAAGAAAAACAAAAAAATAAAGACAGTTCCACTGCAAAGAATTCCTTCGCCGCAGCAGGAGCTAACTAGTTCTCAAAGATTAATGCAAGAAATGTTTAATGATAAAAACCAAACATGGGGAAATGGCGCTAACCCGATAAGGATCAATGGAGTGCTTCGGACCGGAAGAGGTCTTGTTAATTCTGGTGACGATTTTAATAGTACTGCAAGAATGTTCGGAGGTTCAAGACGATGAGTAACGTATTTGGAGCACTCGTGACAATAGCCGCATTCGACCAGACCTTGAAGATGACACGACAATTACCAAAAGATAAAAGGAGGCCGGATTATGAGAGACAAAAAAGCAAAAGTTTTAGGCGGTTATAACGAGATCATCTTTGGCGACCTTAGCAGAGGACAGGTAACGCCTGGCGAGTACGTTAAGAAAATAAGTAAACCGAGGAATAAATAAAATGCCAGTATATCAATCATACAATTCAAAGAATAATGCCTGGGTTAAGTATAAGTTTACATCAGGCGGAATAAAGATCCTTGACGTTAAACAAAGAGAACCAATGAAGCCCTTCAAGAAAACTAAAATAAAAGGTAAAAGGAGGTAATACTATGCAAAAGAAATCTTGGTCAGAAAAACGGAAGATGGAGAAGAAGCGACAAGAAAAGATGACTGAAATGGTCGCTGGAAAATCTACTCGTGAAGCTCTTTCTAAAAACACTCTTTAAGTAATGTAAGGAGGTAATGAAAATTGATTGGATTAAAGGAAAACGGAGCAAGGAATGGACCTTGGGTACCTGGAATGATCGGAGCAATAAAATGGGCCAATTAACGGCTAATGGTTGCTTTAGTAAATTCTGTACCGATTGGGGACAGGACAAGCGACGACCAAAACGAATGTAATTTTCAGAAAGCTTTATATATTTTGTTTTTTTTATTTTTTTATGGAATTAAGATGTTTGAGGTGTAATTCTAAGAATGTTTATCATCGTGTGAAGGATAATAAATATCGTTGTATTAAATGTGGAGCAGAGTTCGATGCGAAGAAGAACGCGTCCAGTGCATAAGCATTGTAAACATTGCCGATCACGGTTCGTTAAGATCCCCGGCGTTGTTAACAGGGTTTGTCCAGAGTGCAGGCAAAGGGTGCGTGAGAGTAATATCAAGGCATTGGTTGAAGCAAACAAGGTGAGGTTCGGTTTATGAAATATTATGAGTTAATTGGTACCAAGGGTTCAGAGAAATTGATCGAGAGATTCTTTGATAACGGTAAACGGTACATCAAGAAGACCCCGTTCGATCATAAAATTCTAGCAGTATTAAAGGAACAGTTTAAGTCACGGCCTGTCGAGGTAGAACTTAACAAGAATGGTTGGATCGTGATCACGAAGACGGGTAGCGATGAACAGTTCGCCAAGGCTGCCGACTCAGTATTACAGGGCGAAGAATTGACGATCCAAAGGCTGGCTGAAGAGGAAGCAAAAATGCTACGAAAGGCTGGCTATAAAGTAAACTATATGGTGCACGATGATGAGAGGTAAGCCGTACTATAAACATAATTGTATGTTTCCTGGCTGTAATAATAAATCTCAGTACAAAATAAGGAGTAAGTATTACTGTAATGAACACTCCGGGTGGGGGATCCATGAATCAGACAAAAGTTAAACGTAAAAGTCCGGTAGACGCTTTCTTTGCGTTAGGTGATAAGGTTACCGGCGGTGACCCTAAGCGGAAGATGGATTTTGATTATTCTTTAATGTGGGTAATGCTCCTAGCGTTCTGCTTTATCGCGTACTCCAACTTCATGGGCTTCATTAACACTGGCTCGCTTGCGTCGTTTGGCTGGTTCTTTGTGATCCTGGCGATTATCTGGTTCCAGTTCTTTACACTTAAAGGGTTCCATGAGGCGCGTAAGATGATGCGACAAGTGGACGACGCTTCAAACTTTAACGAAATCCAAAGCGTGGAGGACATGGATAGATGAAAAAAGAGATAAAGTATGTCCCTTACGGGATAGCTTGTAGGGTTGGGAACACTATTTATATTAATGAACGGTTAAAGTCCCACAGGAAGCTTTACAACGCGATCCTGAAGCACGAGAAGAACCATACAGAAGATTTTGCAATGAAGGACATCCTTCTGGATATCCACCTTGATGAACTTAACGGCCTCAAGCGTGAGTACTATAAATTCATCATAAGTAATCCTTCATCATGGGTAGAATTCTTACCAATTAAAAAGTACGGCAACACGGTATTATTTAATTTACCGGTGGCCCTTATGTGGCTGTTTGCTTTCGGGTTAGGATGGTACGGGATCTCCAGCATTTTTTGAGACAGTTCATTGTTGGCCTTCTAATAGTGCTTAATATGGGCTTATTCGTCAATGGTATTTACCTTGACTGTAATGAGTGCACGATCCATTTCTCAAACAACCGTGTGAGCGGTGTGGAGCTCGCTGAGCCATTTTCTATTGATATTAATGCTACAGAGCTATATGAAGAATTTGAAGCAGGACAATGCCTTATTAAGTTCGATAAAAGTAGGGGGTTCCATCAATGAGGAACTTTAAATTAATCTTAATAGTATTACTCGGATTATTACTATTCCAATATCTATATTTTGGTACAGGGCATTGCGATCAGTGCCGGTTCGGTGAAAGTAAGATGAAATTGTACAAATTCTTTAACATTTATACTGAAGAATGCTTAGTGGAAAAGAAAACCTTCGATTTCCCTAACAATATAACGATTGATAAGGCTACACCACCGCTTCCACTCGAAACACTAGAATTTAAGGTGCAGACGCCTTCTTCTTAGCATATGTCCTACAATAAGCGTTACGTTTATTCTTAACCTTTATTTTTGAACACTTCATTGAACACGTGGTCACGTTCTTTTTACGTATAGGTCGAACATTAATCCCGCCTTTACCCCAGCCAACCTTAACATAATACTTTCTTTTACAGATACAACAGTACTTTTCTTCGTAAGCTTTCATATTATAATACTGACCAGAACTCTTTAAATACCATATCTAGGTATTGTAGCCATGTGAACACGAACCAAAGGCGAACGAAGGCCTCAAGCCAGAAGATGTTCGCATAAAATGCGTACAGTAGAACCCATACGGCCACTGCTAAGAAGTTTAGTGATAGATTAATTACTACTAATTTACGCGGAATACTTTTCCAGATACCAAATAGGTGCCTACTCAGGCTGATCTTCTTGCCTCGTGTAATATTTACTGCACCCTTTAAGGTAATATGACCTCATATCAGCATAATTAAGGCCATGGATACCGCACATATTCTCGATATCCTTCAGATCGCCGCTCATTTGACGCTCGATTGTCTTAGAACCGATGTCTAGACGCGTAAAATCGCCGATGGTTAACACGTAATGGTCAATTCTTTGCTCTAACTTGCTCTTATCCATTGTTTACATTTATATTAAAGAATAAACTATTCTTCAGATCCTATGCATAGCTCGACTTGTTTTTGTTTACATTTATGCAGCTCTTCTTGCAAGTCACCTACTTTTCGAACAAGCCATGTGAGCGTTTGATGCTTAACTGTCTCGCTTAACATTATTTAGTACCTCCTTTGCCTCATATACAGTGTGCCGAGTAGTTCCCTGATAAGGGTCATGTCCTTCTCAGAGAAAACGTCCGCCGAACCGTAGTGTTTAATATAGGTATTATAATCGTGCCCTAGTCTCGTACATATCTCCCCTATGTCGATTCCTAGGGCTTTTAAATACATCCCGTGTGTTTTACGGATATTATGTGAACTGAACTGTGTAGCGTTCTTTACGCCCAGTTCTTCCAACTTTCGTTTAAGTAATTGATTATAACCGGCCTGGCTTACCTTCCATAAATATTCTTCAGGGTTCTTACCCTTACAGAACTTCTTAATCTTCTTAGAAAATTCAGGGGAGAGCGAGATGGTTCGAGGCTTTCCCACTGACTCCCCTTTTTTAGCTTTTGTCTTTGTCTTCCATAACCTCACGTTATTTCGTTCAAAGTCAAAATCCATTGGCCTGATGTGTAACCCTTCATCAAACCGACAACCAGTATTGAACTGGAATTCATAGAATAGTGCGTTCCTTCGCTTCACTACAGCTTTCGTGAACGCTTTCCAATCGTCGGGGTAAATAAATATATTAGTGTCTTTCATTTTTATTCTAAACTTTGTAATTCAACATATCATTAATCATATAAAGAAACGCACCTGCAACTAAAAATATTGCAAAAATAAATAGATATGGTTCATTATACATCTCGAAAGGATAAACATAACGACTACCCTCACAAGTAAGATCATTTATTTTATTATTATGTCTATCATAACAATCAGTTGTGTAGTCTTCCATATAAAAGAAACCAATCAATCCACCAATTAAAATAACCATTGCAATCGAAAGAGCAATAATTTCGGGAATTATTTTCATCTTAAATAGTCTCAATGTAATTTTTCAATTTAATTATAGAATTAAGTAACTGTTTCTTGTACAATGGGTTCTTCTTTAATGTCGCTTCACGTGACTTGAGACGTGTAAGGATGCTTCGCATCGTTTTTGCGGAGGTCAGGAAATACCTATCGCTCGATTTATAGTTCATTTTTCCGTCAAGGTACGCTTTCAGTTCGTCCTTTGTTAGTTCACTTACCTCGCTAATCTTGATCTTATTCATTAGGATCTTGTCAATGAGCTTATTCTGGTACTTCTCTTCACGAAGTAATGAGCTAATAGTGAGGAAATGACAAATAGTTGAATCCCTTAGAAGACCCTCCTTAATCTTCTCGTGTGCGTAATCTGAGATAAAAATGTAACTTTGAATGTAGCGGATCTCCATGGCTGTAAGGTCAAGGTCTTCTTCCCATTCAAGCGACCGCATGGTATAATTCTTTCCAACGCCCCTGTTCTCAGGTAAAGCCCTCTTGAGTTCAACGATCTCAGTACAGATCTCGTAGAGTTTAGCGACCCTTCCAGAGGTGTATTGCCTCATCTCTTGTTTCAGTTCATTGATACGTGACCTGATCTGAGAATTGTTACGATACTCATCCAGTCTTTGTTTCGTGATTACTTTTTGTTTTTTCATGTTACGATACTCATCCAGTCTTTGTTTCGTGATTACTTCTTGTTTTTTCATGTTAAGATACTTATCCAGTCTTTGTTTCGTGATTACTTTTTGTTTTTTCATGTTAACCCTAAACATTTTATTGAAAGCTACTATATAAACTTTACTGTTTTGTTTACTTTTTACCTAAATCCTAAACACTTAGGATTCCTTGCTTTATCGCAATTAGCTCCTCGTAATGCTGTTCACGCTTGAATTGTTTATGTAGTCCATCGAACGGCCCGTACACAATAGCCGCCACGAATAATACATACGCAGCGAGAACAACGATACCTGTAAGTAAATAAAAGCTACTCAATAACATCTTTCTTTTTTTGCTTATTTAGTTCATAGTGTTTTCTTGCGGTGGCCTTCATCCTTTCTTTATTCTCCAAGTAATACTTCTTGTGGTAATCAGGGTTCTTCTTCAGCCATTCGTTGTACGATTTTCTTCGTATCTTTCGGTCAGCATCATTCTTACTGTACCATTCCTTGGCGTAACAATTATTGCAAAGCTTAGAATTATGTAATTTCTTCTCCTGGTTACATCCAGAGCATTCAGCGATTACCATCTTCTTCTATTCGTGAGGAACTTGATAAGGTTCGATAAACGTGGGTGTCGTCTATGCCATGCCCGTTGTCTCAACTTCTTTAATTCAAAATTAAGCTGCGTCATGTCTCGGTGCTCTTGCTCCTCGTCACGTAGCTTTTTTATTTCGTCAAGTATTTTTTCCTTTTCCATTATTGGTGTTCGTATTCCCCCTTTTCGTATTCTTCTTTAATTTCCTGAACCAGTTTCGGCTCTAGTTCCTTCATCTCCTCGTAGAACGCGAGGTTCTGTTGCAAGCCCATAAGCCTGTATTTCTCTTTCAACTTCTCAAATTTATCTTGGTATTTTCCCATCTTGATTATAAAATGAAGAGGGAGGGCGGCAAGGTGAAAAATTGCAATGTTGAGATGGATCAAAACAAAATGCCCTCCCCCGACTGAAAAGAGTTCCGTCCTTTGGCGATGAATCCGGATAACAAATGTAGTGAACCGGTTTTAATCGATTTTACGCCGGGACGGACGTTCGATTAAATATTACATCTCTTTACTCATTACCTCTTTTGGGCCTTCTTCTTCCTCAGTTGATTTAATAAAAACTTCGAAGTCCCAGTACTCTTTCTTGTTCATTGAACGTACTTTGCCGAGTGAAACGATCTTAATCTTGTCGCCCACCTTAGCATGAGATAGTTTAGTGTTGAGTGCGGTTAATGACGGGATTGTCTTTTGTTCGTCACCATTATCGACAACGATCTCTCGGCCGTAGGTTCCCTCTTCATTGATCTCTACCACGAAACCAATAATAGTGTTACCCTCGTCCTTGTAATCCCATAAGTTTGAATTGCTCACGATCTTATCTTCATCATTAAAATCATCAATCATTTTATTTTCCATTATTACTTAGACCCCCTTTCACTTTCATCGTAAATTTCTCTCCTCTCTTTTGTATGCCCTAATAGTATCATCCAGTGTTCGTTTGAATTCTCTTCTTCGTAGCCCGATAACCATCACTGCTTCGAAGCACATTACGAACATGAACCCTATATGGTAATAGATATAATTGTTAGCAGAATAGAAACCGTAATAGATCGCTGAGAAATTAAAGAAGCCGTAAAGTAATACAGTGAAGACAAAGAACCGCTCAAACAATTTACTCAACATCATGTTGTTTTAAGACATCGGATGTATTTAAATTTATCGGTCCGCCGTTAGATATATCGGAGATAACTTCTCCGGAGCCGCCGTCACTTACACTCAAATCATCATCAAATGTAGTAGGTATAATGGTATCATTAGGGGGCGTGTGAGAATCCGGGGAGTTATTCGGTATACCGAATAACTTTTCAGATGCTTTGTTTGCGAAGATCTCAGGGTGCATTTCCTTATACTCTTTGAAGTACATTTCGGCAGTCTTCCGAGTAAAGCCCATTGCATCGGCCATGTCTTGTTGAGTTATTTTAAATTTACTTTTTGGCCCACCATACTTTTTTTTAAGTCCGACATATATTTTTCCAAAAGTTTCAATGGCGATCTTTCTCCTGATTTTAGGGTCAATAAAACCCTCGTCTTTAAGGTCCTGTTCTTTAAGATCCTTTAATTTCATTGCCCGGTATTTTTCTTCGTCGACACAATACTTGTTAACGAAACGGCCGTTTGGAACGGTCGCCTTTTGGACATCATAATCTCCAAACTTTTTACCACGCGCGTACAGTTTCTTCTTGTCCTTGAAATTGTAGTACTCAAAATAACCACGATCGAACTCATCCTCAAACTTTACATCGATCAGGAAATTGGAACGTTGCATTGCGATGGTTTTAGGCATCTCAAAGAAATCGGGTAGAATGAACATGATGAACAAATTGAGCTGGCCAGACTTTCTAAGGAATTTCTTGATTTCTCTTGATTTCTCTGAGGCGCTGTGCTCGGTTAGATCGTCGCCCTCGTCCAGGATCAGTACTGAGTACTTCGGTAACTTGTGCGCTTTCTCGATCAATTTATCGGTCTTGAACACAATATTATTATGGTCAAACTTTAGGTCAAGGCCGTGTCGTTTATTTACCATGCTGGTGAAGTAATAGCCCATTTGTTGGGCAAGCGTCGATTTACCCGTACGAACACCGAACGTGCTACTACAGAAAAGGCCAAGGAACTGCATATCGTCAGTGATCTTACGCGAGAAAATGTCCATTAGTTCGACGAGCGCGCCGTCAAGGTAAAGGCCGTCAGACTTCTGACCGTCGTAGGATCCTTTCTTGAACATTGGGTCATCGATCATTACTTTAGCCATCGAAATCGTCCTCCATATACATATAACTCTTTTTATGTTGTTTATCTTCATAACCTATAAACTCGGCATAAAGTGATTCAATAACTTCTTCGTAAGTAGTATTATTTTCATCTTTAAGAGTACTTAACCTATCACGTAGGTCAGTACTAATTTTTATTGTAGTAAAATCCATAATTATGAGATAAGTTTCTTTCGAACGTCCATTTTGTTAGCGGTCAAGTAACCGTGAGCCTTTGCTAGTAGGCGTAGCTTGATATCAATATCGTCAAGCATTATGGGCACTTTCGCGTTCATCCGGTCAGGGTCCGGGTAATTAAGGAACTTTCGAACATCGTTTATTTCTTGCCAGATTTGGTCCATCTCGTCTTTGGTGAGATCAGCGACGATTTCCTTGAAATAGTCGACCAAGAAACCGTGCATAACTTTATAGTTTCCTCGGCTTCTGTTAAGGTTAATATGATTGGTTATCTTGTCAAGCCGTTTCAATATAGCGGCCATAGAATTAAACTCGATCATTCCGGTGTTTCCATCGTCTGACATAATGTATATAAAGTTCGTTTACTTATATATATTACATTAAAAATGGTGACAGTTAAACAATACGGTAAAACGTTCTCGACCCCGCAAGCGCTCGCGCAGGAGAACCTTTCCCGTAAACTGAGCGGAAGAAGGATCATTACCGCTACACCGTCGGGTTCTACCCTCGCTGAAGGGAAATTTTATTCAGAGGCACGAAAAGAGTACGCAAAGTTGCGTGCCGATCCGCGTATTCGTAGAAGGTTTGAAGCACGGGCCGGAAGGGTCGTACAACAACGGCAACCTACAACTCCACAGCCACAACCGACAACTGAGAGGGTCGCTATCCCTGAAAGAAGGCCACAGATACGGGGCATCCCAGAACGAAGGGTTGGGCCACAACCGA
>JABAHP010005225.1_pt2 | contig 26484 bp, 16 predicted proteins | sample 7062081 | NCBI WGS metagenome assembly JABAHP01 (sample SAMN14534357, study PRJNA622989) | marine sediment metagenome | biome: marine biome [ENVO:00000428]; feature: marine pelagic biome [ENVO:01000023]; material: deep marine sediment [ENVO:00002113] | place: India: Gulf of Kutch | collected...
TTAAATCGGGATGCCATATACTGGCACTATCCACACTACCATATAAATAATCCCCACGGCCCATTCGGAGCGATTCGAAAAGGGGCCTGGAAGTTGATTGAGTATTTCGAGGACATGAATGTTGAATTGTACAACCTCAACGACGACCTTGGCGAACAAACTAACTTGGCTACAATAAATCCCACAAAGGCTACAGAACTTCGCGACATGCTGCATACATGGAGAACGTCAGTGGATGCCCAAATGCCGACACCTAATCCTGATTATATTCCTTAATAATTTTGTCTCACTCCCATAGCTGTTTTACCTATTTTAACATCAAAAACAGGATTATCCCCGTCTCGGACGGCAATTCCAAAGAAAATTGAAAATTTCTTATAATTATTCGCACAATCCCCTGACTTTTATGGTAATATTAACTAATAAAGTGTGAATTGAAGGCAGGTTAAAAACTGTCATAAAATATATTTTTTGTTATCATAAATTATTTGTTTCTTTCATACCGATCCCTGCCTTCCAAATGTAGTTTCTATCTTATTTATCGTGCTGCGCATATTGCTCAGGACGTTTAGAAGGAGAAACAAAGTGCGAAAGGTGCGGAACTTGGGAGTCAATCCAATTCTATCAGTGCGCAAAAAGACCAAGTTCATACGAACCGTCTGCAGGTGCGTCGCCTGCAGGTCATAATATATTTATCATAATTTTTGAAAGGGCCCGAAAATGAAGGAAAGAGCAAATATTTTAACAATGTTGTTTTTAGTTCTGATAATCGGTCTATCCTCAAACAATGCCAATTGCCAGGACACTGTCAGTGTTGTCGCACTTGCCCCCAAGACTATATACGCCGACACTCCAGCCACAGTCTCTATCACAGCGGTAACCATCACTGACCGCAATCCTGCCATCGTTCCTGTGGTTATAAGGATAAGGTCAAACTCGTTACCGGGGCCCGGCCCGATTCCACCACCGCCGCCGCCAGGTCCTCCGGGACTTCCACCACCGCCCGGACCACCGCTACCACCTCCGCCGCCACCACCTATACCAGAAGAAACATCGTTGGAAGAAGCATCGCAATCATTACTTGTCTTCGAAGGTATCACGGATGACCGCGGACGGCTTACCGCGCTGTTCGATGTCCCGGATGTCACACCGGGGCAATATATACTTGAGATAGAGGTAGAAGGTGTCGAGGAAGACCTGGATGCTCAGGTTCAACTCCACAAAATGCCTGTTCTGTTCATCGAAACCGACAAGCCAATATATAAACCAAGCCAAACTATCCAGGGCCGTATCCTTCTTTTGAATAATGAACTCCGGCCAACCTCCTCCAAAGTCGAAGTCGAGATCAAAGACGCCAAAGGCATCAAGATATTCCGAAAGGAACTAAAGGCAAACACCTTTGGCGTAGCGCCTTTCAAACTCGACCTTGCAAATGAACTAAATTTCGGTACCTGGAAAATTGCTGCCGAATCCGGTTCGGCCTCCGCCCAAATCGATATCAGAGTAGAAAAATACGTCCTTCCACGATTTGAAGTCGAACTGGCCACTGTCAGAGATTACTTCCTCGTGGATGAAGAGATGCTTGGTACAATTAACGCAAACTACTTTTTTGGCAAGCCCGTTGACGGAATCGTCGACATTCTCGCCAAACGCTATGTGGGTGTCTGGGAGGAATACGCAACTTATACTGCAACCCTAAACAACGGCTGTGCCGACTTTCAACTGCCGCCTGTAGGCTATGTAACCGGCACACCCGGAGCCGACGGAGCAGGCAGCGTTCAGCTTGACGCTGTGGTTACAGATACATCAGGCCACGAAGAAAAAACTACGAAACTACTTAAGATAGTGGATTCTACTATCCAAAATCGACTCATCGCATTGTCAAAATCCATCACTCCGGGCCAGCCGTTTGATGTCCTCCTTGTCGCCACAACGCCCGATGGCAAACCAGCCACTGTCTCTGCAGAGGTCACATGCGAATATTTCGGTGATATTCAGCCTCCTCAACCACCATTGCCCCCTCAACCACCGTTGCCTCCTCAACCACCGTTGCCTCCTCAACCACCGCTACCACCACCTCCACCACCTATGCCTCCACCGCCTCCACCACCGTTTACAGAGAATTCGCTGTTATACAACTCAACGAATAGCGAATCTGGATCGTTCTCTACCGACACACACGTGCTTCCTAATGTCAACGGCTCTGTCATCATCTCATTTAATGCACCCGAGGGAACCGACTACGCACATATCCAAAGCTCGGTTAGTGCAAACGGCTCTGTTGCCGACGATGAATTGATTCTTTATTCAACTTACTCCCCTACTGACAGCTTTTTACACCTTAGACGTGTTTCAGATGCTCCCATCCACGTTGGAGATGTTGTCACTATCGATGTGTTTCAGACGCACGATGTAACGATTTACTATGACGCATTTGCAAACGGCCGCACTGTTTTCTCTGATGCAATAACCTCACCTCAAATCGTATTACAGGCTACACCACAGATGGTGCCCGCCGCTAAGGTTGTTGCATATGCTATTAATCCTAACAATGAAGTAGCGGCTCAGATGTTATCTTTTGAAGTGGCATTGGATAATGCCGCCGGACTCAAAGTTGAGTTCGACGCCAACCAGGTCCTTCCCGGCGATCAGGTCCAGGTCTCCGTTAAGGCTGATACTGAAGCAATGGTAGGCCTTGCCATAGTGGATGAGTCGGTTTATGCCCTCAATGATGGCCGGCTCAATATGAGCGAGGTATTCAATGAACTTGAAAGTAGATTCATGGAACCACAATCTGAGGTGCATCAATCTAAATACGGGGCCTACGAGGTATTTGATGAGGCAGATCTCCAGGTGCTGGTGTCTAACTATATCACTGTACCAAGTGGCCAAACCGGCGGCGGAGGGGGGGTGTCCCCTCCTCCACCGCTACCGCCCCCACCTCCGCCACCTCCCGGCTGTGGTGGAGGAGGTGGTGGAGGTGAACCGCCTCCGTTACCGCCTCCGGATATCCCCGATCCATTAGCCGAGGTGACCCGGATTCGTCAATTCTTCCCGGAAACATGGCTGTGGATGCCTGATTTGCTAACACAGTCGGATGGGACTGCCGCTATTGACCTTACAGCCCCCGATAGTATCACAACCTGGCGGCTGCACGCGGTCTCTACATCAGACAATGGCCTCGGGATCTCTGAATCCGACCTTCTCGTATTTCAGGAATTCTTCGGAGAGCCGGACCTGCCGTATGCCGTTACCCGCGGTGAGCAGTTTCCCGTCCGCATCCAGATATTCAATTACCTTAACACTCCCCAGCTTGTTTACGTGGAATTGACCGAAGCTGAATGGTTTGATCTGCTTGAAGACCCTGCCCAGCAGATATATGTCAACGCAAACTCAGTCGCCTTAGCCTCATTCTTAATCCAACCTACCAAGATCGGACGTCATACACTTGAGGTAACACTACGCTCAACGCTCCGTGCCGACGCTGTGCAAAAAGAACTCATCGTCGAACCAGAGGGCACTCAGCGAGAGATAGTCACCAATGCAATGATTAGTGCAGGCAACACAGTTACACTCGATACTACAATGCCCGAGCACCACGTACCAGGTTCGGAGAAACTCCTTCTATACATCACACCAAGCCTCGTTGCACAGAGTATCAACGGCGTTGACGACCTGCTTCACATGCCTTACGGCTGCGGTGAGCAGAACATGATCTTCTTTGCACCGGACGTCGAAATCCTCCGCTACCTCGATGCAACGGGACAACTGACACCTGAGATACGCGCCAAAGCAGAATATTTTATTACGACTGGTTATCAACGGGAACTGACATATCGTCGGCAGGACGGCTCATTCTCAGCATTCGGCGATAGTGACAAATCAGGCAGCCTCTGGTTGACAGCTTTTGTCCTGGGTACTTTCAGCGCCGCTCGTGACGTACAAACGGTAGATGATACGGTCCTCAACGATGCCGCTGACTGGATTGAATCGCACCAACTGACTGATGGTTCATGGGAACCGGTCGGATTCGTTCACCACAGGGACATGATGGGTGGTGCCACAGGCCGATTCGTACTCACCGCTTTTGTTACAATTGCCCTAACCGATTATGGCACGGCTTCACATGACGCTCTGGCCGACGCAACTCAATATCTCACAACCAATCTTCCTTCTGTTCAGAACAATCCCTATGCGCTCGCCATCTCAGCTTTGGCCCTCTCACGGGTCAACAGTAGTGATGTTCATAAGGTTGTCGGCCGACTGCTCGAAATTGCAATCATAGACGGTAAAGGTATCCACTGGGAACCTCACGACGTCGAGACTACGGCCTATGCCGCACTTGCTATGATGGAGCTTCAGAAACCACAGGCCGGTGATGCCATCAAGTGGCTTGCTCTGCAGCAGAACAGTCGTGGAGGTTTCGGCAGCACTCAGGATACTGTCATGGCACTCAAGGCGCTGATGACGGCCGCTCGAATGCAAACACGCAATGTAAACCTAACTATAACAGCTACCGCCAATGATAGTAATGCCGACGCTACAATCCTGGCTCAGTTCAACATTGACAGCGGCAACTTCGATGTGTTACAGATTGCTGAATTGCCCGCCGTAACCGGTATTGAGCTAAGTGCTGCCGGCTCTGGTGAAGCACGTTTCCAGCTCGTCCGCAGGTTTAATGTATCACTTGCCAACCAAATCATCGAAAACAATATGGCCATTCAGGTAACATACGATACAAACAACGTACACGTCGACGATATCGTGAACGTTACTGTGGTCGTCAATTATTTTGGCCAGGCCGGTGAGTCCGGTATGATGATTGTCGATATAGGTGTACCCACAGGATTTTCTCCCGTACAGGAATCTCTCGACGCCCTGATTGAAGCCGGGATGGTAAGCAGGGTCGAAGTTGCCGGCAGAAAGGGCATACTTTATGTTGATGGTCTAAACAGCGGCCAACAGCGTACCTTCACGTTCCAGGTCAAGGCGCGTTTTCCTGTCCGTGCCCTCATCCCTGACAGCAAAGCATACCTTTATTACGAACCCCAAATACGCGCCGAGGACCAGGGCAAAAAAATAACAGCAGGTTTCCCCGATGCCGGACCTGACAAAACTGTCTACGCCGGCCCTGATGGCTTTGAAAATGTAACTCTCGACGGCACTAATTCTTTCGACGGTAACATTGAAGGATTGACATTCAACTGGAGTTGTATTGTTGATGGCAAAACGTTAACCGCAGGAGGTCCAATTGCCACAATTCAACTACCCGCCGGCAGGCACATCATTGCGCTAATTGTAAACGACGGCTCTCGTGATTCGGCACCGGACCATGTCGTTATAACAGTTATTGAGCCATTGAAATTGCCTTTGAACATATCACCGGAAGTGATCAATCCTCATAGCAGGATGCCGAATATTTCGGCACTGCTTCGATTGTCTGATGTTGTTACCTTGGATCAAATCGATCCAAATCAGACGATTTTGCTTCATCCGGGTGATATCGAGCCAATACATCAAAGAATTCATCAGTCCGGTTCGGGTAGCACTCAGCACACGAGTATTCTTGCATTGTTTAAAAAAGATGAACTTATGAATACCTTAGAAAATTATGGTCGAGTGGAATTTAAAGTTTTCGGCCGTCTCAAAACAGGACAATATTTCTATGGCACTGACACTGTTAGAATAATCAATGTACGCAATGGTAATCGTAAAGGTGCTTTTGATTAAGACGTCTGAAAGTTAAGGTATCAAGGGAAGGTGAGGAGTAAGGAAGGGCTGGATTTTTACAAAACTACCAGCCCTTTTTATGTCTTCCTGACCTTATACCCAAAAAAGTACAGAACCAAAGCAATCTGTTTACTGAATGCATAAGAAATAAAAAAGCCAGATCCTAACAACAGCAGAATCTGGCTTCGGAGGAGGGTGATGAAAAGCAATATAATTGCAAATTTATTTTACACCAAACCTCTTAAATCTATTATACCTTCATTTAAATAAATCGATAAAATATCCGGATTTTCTTTAAGAAAAATACGAAAAACCCAGCTTTTTTTAACAAAAATCAACCTTTAATTGGTTAAAATCTTAAAATTTTTTCCTTTTTCTTGAAAAATAGCTATATTTAGCTCAAAAACCAAGATAGTTTACGCTTGATAAACCAATTTTGTTCTAATATTTTAACCTATAAGCTGTTATTTATTTTAAAAAATCAGAATTACGGGTATGGACACAAAAATTACAATTTCCGATCTTCTGGCTGAAAAACGCCAAAATCACAAGATTGCTGCCGTTAGCTGCTACGACTACACCACGGCAAAACTAATCTCCCAAACCAGTGTGCAGATGATATTGGTGGGTGATTCCGCTGCACAGGCCATGCTGGGATTCGATTCCACACTCCCGGCTACGATGGATTTTATGGTCGCCATAACCGCTGCCGTTCGCAGAGGAGCACCGAATGTATATCTCGTCGCTGATATGCCGTTTCTATCCTATCAGGTTGGAAAATCAGAGGCGGTTAGGAACGCCGGCAGATTCGTGGTCGAAGCAGGTGTACAGATGGTAAAAATCGAAGCTGGCGGTGCATATCTCGATACAATAAAAGCTGTAAGCGACGCTGATATAGCCGTCATGGCCCATATTGGTATAAGGCCACAGACAATCAGCAAAATTGGCCGCTTAAAAGCCGAGGCAACCACTGCTGAGATGGCCCTGGAGTTGATAGCCCTTGCCGACCAGATGGTACAGGCTGGTGCCGGTACGCTCCTGATTGAAGGAGCTGCAGCAGAAGTAGCCGAGATTATAACAAAACGATGTGAGCTACCCGTAATCAGTTGTGGTTCCGGGCCGGGATGCGATGGACAGATTTTGATCGCCCCCGACATCCTGGGATTAACACAGGGGCCGGGCCCGAAATTCTCAAAGAATTACAGCAATTTGGCTGATGATATAATCAAGGCATTTAATAACTACAGCAAAGAGATTACCTCCGGCATGTACCCCGATAAAGCACATAGTTACCATATGAAAGCCGGAGAGTTTGAAAAACTACAGGAACTTCTCAAAGATAAGCTGTAACACAGACTATCCACGCTAATCGTGCAACATGTTCCGAAACGATACCTGAAATCACACAGTATCTTTACAAACAAAGGGCTGCAAGGTAAATCCATGCAGCCCTTTATTGAATATACATATAACATTACAGAACAATCTTAGTCCTCAACTTCTATCGGCGGCGTGACATTAACCTTAAAGACCGTAGTTGTTCCACTTATCTCATGTGACGCAACGACAAGCGGGCATTTGTTCGGACTTCGGTTCGCCGGGATAAAAATCATGCCTTCGGTTCCGAGGTCGCCTGCCTCTGGACTTTCCGGGTCCGCTTCAAAGTCACGGTTATTAACATAATCGAGGAACACCGGATTTGCCGGATCGCTTACATCATAGGCCATGATTCCGCTTATACGTTCAATCCCGATAAACGCAATCGTATGGCCATAAATCTTGCCGACAACAACGTGCTCAGGCTCGGGCCCCTTGTCATCGCTGCGATTATCGAAGGCGGTCTCGTCATCCGTGGAATTGAAGTAATCCGGTAATTGCGCAGCCGTGATCTGCTCGAACTCATCACCGCTGTCGAACACGAGATTCCCGTCCGCGTCAAGAATGGAGAAGGAACGGCCGCCGTAACAGTAAAGACTCGTGTAATTGCCTTCACTATCTTTTGTTGCCGGGAATTCCTCGGTGGCTTGGAGACGACCAAGATTCTCATTTTCTTGAAGCTCCTCAATCTCTTCGGGCGTACCAAAAACATCTGATAGATCAAGTTTACCAATCCTTTTTTCCTCGAAGTCACGCGCATCACCTTCGTTAGCTATGATCAGATATAGTTGGTCATCAACTGTGAAGCTGTCGATAGCATCCGGCTGATACATCCCAAAGACCGGCCAATTCTGAATATTTATGGCATCGTCTTTATTGCTCGCATCGAGTGCGTTACCCTCCAGACTGTGGTCTTTATAGCCGGCTGAAAAAATATCAACAACCTCTGCCTTGACAACGTCTATCTTCGCAATCGCGTTGTTTTCCTGCATCGTAACGTAAGCAAATCTGTTGCCGTTGCTGAGCGTGATGTACTCGGGCTCCAGGTCCTGGGCGACAGTGGCTCCGGGACCAAAGATACGAACTCCTTTATCGAGTAGTTCCTGTTTCTTGTCGTTGAATCCCTCGAATCCGACTTCAACTACCGTAGCTTTCTCGACTTTCTGCTGTAATGGCATGCCGGGGCCGAGCGTAATGATGGAGACCGAGCCATTTGGATCTACAAATACGCCGTCTTCAGGCTCGTAGTCGGTATTAGTTGGCTCACCCTCATTCGCCACAAGCACTTGCCGGCCATCACGGGTCCAGGTAAGCATGTCAGGGAGAGGGCCGACAACTATCGAGCCCAAAAGCTCTCCATCGAGAGTATAAAATTCAACTCTTCCGGGATCGGTTTCCGGGTCACCCTCGATGGCAACGGCAATCATTTCACGGTATGGATGGACACCCACACTCAGTGGTGCTTCATCCAGTGGAATTTTAGACAACAGTTCTGGATTGTCAACATCCTCAATGCTTACAACGTCGATTGTCTTATCCCCGCCGTTGGTAATGAAAAGCCGCTTCGATGCCGCATGATAGTCGAGGATCTGAGCGCCTTTATCATCAAAGAGACCGGTTCTATACGTCCCCGCCGGTTCAAGCAAAAGTTCCAGTGCAAAAGCCTGACCAGCCATCAAACCAGTGAAGAATAAACAGAAAATTATTTTCCTCATGACTATTTCTCCTTCTTTCTTAGTTATTTAATTCTCAGAAACCAACACAAGTAAAATCCTTAACCAAAATAACTATCCCCTATACTGCATAAGCCTATACCTCCTTCCCCCCGACCGCTTCTCGAAGCAAAAGACAAGCAATGAGAAGCTATAGCTTTGTCACGCGGCCATGATAAATTAATATTTAATCTGTTAAGCCTCCTGCCACGCTTAGGACGATTAGAGAACCGCTTGTTTGGGGAAAAGCCTTAAGGACAATACCATAGGCTTTAACCCTGCTCCATCAAAAAATAAAACTACGTAAACTCTTCGGAAAAGTCAAGACAGTTCTGCATTTTTCTCCATATTTTTTCCGTTTTTTGCCCAATTATGGATAAGTGAACGGTAGTGCAAGGAATCAAAGCCAATATTTACAACACCGCCCTTATTATCGGCAAAAGCTGTGATAAAAAACAGACAGGAATCAGCCTGAACGCCAGGTAATTGCTGACGCTTCAATCACTAACTTCAGGACAGGACAAAATATAATCGCGGATCTCGCTTAGTTTAGCTGTTGCCACGGCGATGACACAGTCAGCAGCACCATAATAGAGATTAAGTTGGTCGGTTTCCTTGTGAACAACGGCACCGGTGGGGAATACGACGTCATCCGCATCACCCACACGCTCGTAAGTAGTCTGAGGACCCAGAACCCATTCATTACCTCGACGCAAGACCCTCCAAGGCTCCTCCAAATCAAGAAGGGCAAGCCCGACGCGGTATATTGAGCCTGATGCCGTCATACGCACTCCGTGATAAAATAAAAGCCACCCTTCCGGCGTCTCTATGGGTTGACAAGCAAGACCTACTCTATGACCGTCCCAATATGCATGACGAGTTCTAATCAGTAAGCGGTGATCACCCCAGTGTTTCAAATCAGGCGAAAAACTGATCCACATGTGAGCCTCACCTCGAACGATCGGCCGGTGAATCAGAGCGAAACGCCCCCTGAACCTGCGGGGAAAAAGGCAGGCGTCTTTATCCTCGGGAGGCAAAAGAGAACCAAGACGAGCAAAAGTACTAAAGTTTTTAGTAATTGCAAGCGATACTACCGGACCGCCTTCACTAAAAGAAACATATGTAATCGCGAATTGCTTCTGCTCCTCAAGCCAGATAATTCGAGGATCTTCAAGACCGAACTTCTCTTCACGGGAATTTTGATCGGCTTCAAGGGTCGGGGACGAATCGATTTCCCAGTTCGTAAATCCGTCGGGACTCCGTGCAACCGTCAAATGTGAAAAGCCCCGCATATCCTCGACACGCACTAAAAGCAGGGTCTCCGTATTCAACTTGACCGCTGCAGGATTAAAGACCGCATTTATCGGATAGGGCCAGTCTTGTTCTGTTAATATCGGATTATCATGATATCTCTTAAAAAGATTATGTGCTTTTTCCTGTTGTAAAAACTTACTCATTATTACAGCCCTAAAATAGCAACGTCATAAAAATCACATCAATACAAAAGTCCCCTTCGTTCCTTTGCACCGGTGCTCTTTGGCTATTACCTAATTTTAATCGGCAAAATCAACTTTTCAATGTAAATCAAACTACGAATTTTTACCTTATATTCGGCCAAAATACAGAACGTTATGCTTTTACAAGCTGGGTTTCGTATAAACTTTGATATAACGGGCAGGTTTGTATAAGTTCATCGTGCTGACCCTGAGCTATAATCCGGCCATCATTCATTACTACTATCACATCCGCGTTGATAACAGTGCTGAATCTGTGAGCGATTATAAAACTCGTCCGGTCCCGCATAATCTTTTCGATGGCGCTGTGAATTTTGGCTTCGCTGTCGGCATCTACATGACTCGTGGCCTCATCGAATATCAGAATTGCAGGATTCTTCAAAATCGCCCTGGCGATAACAATCCGTTGCAATTGACCGCCGCTAAGGCCGGCACCATGTTCACCTATCACCGTCTCATAACCATCCGGCAGCGGTGAAATGAATTCGTCGGCAAATGCTCCTTTCGCGGCCGCTATCACTTCTTCTCTGCTCGAACCGGGCCTGCCATAAGCGATATTTGCCGCTATAGTATCATTGAATGTAACCACATCCTGAGTGACCAATCCAATCTGGCTGCGCAAACTAAACAGCGTTGCATCGTGAATGTTCTTGCCGTCGATCAGGATCTGCCCGCTGTCAGGATCATAAAACCTCGGTATCAAATTCGCAAGTGTTGTTTTGCCTGAACCGTTAGGACCTACGATAGCTACATTATGCCCCGCTGGTATAGAAAGATTGATTTCCTTTAATACCGGCGTCTCCGCCTGTGGATACGTAAATACAACATCTATAAATTCAATTTTCTCTTTCAAAGGTTCAAGCTCAAAAGCGCCCGGAACTTCCACCTCAGGATGCTGGTCGATGACAGAATAAACACGCTCCGCCGCTGCATTAGCCTGCTGGACCTTGTTCCAGACACCGCTTGTCTTCCTGAAGGATTCCGCTGTACCACCAAGCGCAATCAGGAACGCAAAGAAATGACTCGGCTGCATCTTGTTTTCATAAACCCATTGTGCTCCCAGTATCAAACCAACGGAACCCGCTAACATACCAAGAGTTTCAAGAATGGGGCCTGCAATCGAATCCAGCTTGGCTATTCTAAACTGCTGTCGGAGCAGCTTACGGCTGATTGCCGTAAAAGTATTCCGTTCATAACCCTGGCTGTTATAAACTTTAACAACCTTTATAGCACCAATAACATCCTGGAGTTTGCCAAGCATACTTGCCCAACTGTGCAATGTTTTTTTCGTTACACGCTTTATCTTCCTGCCGATTTGGCCAAGTGCATAGAGTGCCAGTGGTGCACCGCACAAAAATATCAGGGTCAGTTTGTAATCAATTAGCATAGCAACCACTATCATACCCACGGCCTTGAGAGGCTCACGAAGAGCCTTGCCGAAGATAATTTTAATACCGCTTCCTATGGTGGTAGTATCACGTATCAGCCTGCTGACGGTATCACTGGTACCTTTGTCGCTGAAAAAGCCCGCTGGAATATCCATAGAATGGGAAAACATGTCCTCACGCAAATGAGCTAAAGACGTGTCAACAACTTTCTGAGCGGTGTAGTCCTGGTAGAATCTGGCTGTACAACGAATGACTGTAAATACCACCATCATCAGTATTATAAAAATGACCGCTTTTTTGGCATTTGCTCTGCTCTGTTCTCTGGGCACGAAGTCTATCGCCCCCTGGATAAAATCAGCATAAAAGGGCTTCGGACCTGTAGCCATCTTCAGTTCACCAGGCTCCATCAGGCTATCGGCGTTAAGCCTCTTGTAGTAAATCGAAAGCTCTGCGTCACCCTCTGCAGTTGCAAGGTTCTCAAGCAATTTCGCCGAAGCCACCTTGCCCGCAGCCTCTTCAGCAGAGATGGTACTTAGCACGCCGACAATCACGTCGCCTTCTTTTAGACCTGCAATCTCCGCTGCGCTCTTCTCTTCAACGCCTGTAACACGAAGATGAAAGACAGCATTTGGATCGGACATATCTATCTTGTCCGGCACATAAAAACTTACACCGTATCGGTCCTTGGCAATAAGCCTGTCGACCCAACCACGCAGCCCTTCCTCACCCATCATCACCTTCAAAAGAGGCAGGATTGTTCCGATACTGAACGCAAACAGCACGCCGATTATCATCGCACTTACTACGATGACGACCAGACGGTGCCATTGAGGCCAGACATATTTGAATATTCGCTTGAAAGCGTTCATTTCACGTTTATTCTTCTTGTACTTCGTATTTTGCTGTTTTGAAGCTCCACGAGATACAGCCCGCAAACAATATCAGACTAACCACTGCCAGTCAAGCACAAAGACTTTCTTGACTGAAAAAGACTTTTTTGCTATATCTTTGCACTTTTAGGAAGATATAGAATGAAAATTGACCATTTAATCCTGGGTGCGTTTGAAACTAACTGTTACGTCCTTCGCAGCGCAGAATCTGCCAAAGACTGCCTCATTATCGATACCGGCCTCCAGGCGGACCACCTTGTCGGCTTTCTTAAGCAGAACAATTTAAATCCTGTGGCGGTTGTCCTAACTCACGGCCACCCCGACCACGCTGCCGGTGTTGCCGTATTACGAGAAAGCTTCCCGGAAATAAAGGTTTGTATCCATAAAAATGATGCCGATATGCTAACGGGAAAGCAGAGCAATTTCGGCTTTTTGATAGGTCCAACATCCGACAACGGCCCGGCTGATTTGCTACTCGAAGAAGAAGGTGTAATCGAGCACGCCGGTATAAAACTGCACGTACTCCACACCCCGGGTCACACATCCGGCGGTATCTGCCTGTATTCAGAGGAAGAGGGGATTGTTTTTACTGATGACACATTATTTGCCGACTCGGTCGGACGAACCGATTTAGGCGGCAATATGGCCCAGCTAATAATGAGCATAAGAGAAAAGCTTTTCACCCTCCCCGACGATACTAAAGTCTACCCCGGCCACGGTCCCGAATCCACAATAGCACACGAAAAACAATACAACCAATTCCTCCAATAACCCAATTGTTGGAGGCTCTTCCAACCCGGCCGTTACTCCATAAGACTCTTTACATATTCACTCACTAATAAACTCAACCTGACTATTCAACAATAAGGCATAATCCAGCAAATTTACTTCAGAATCTTGGTTCATATCAGTTTCATAACAGAAGTCAGGTTGGACACAATCTGCATTCAACCAATACCATGCCAAGTCTTCAATAACCTTCGTGCCGGGGTGGTTTATTCTAACCGTAGAAGTCCCAAGGAAAATATTGCCATCAGCCAAGAAACCGGCAACAGTCAAAGCCTGCGGCCAATCGCCTGCTGGAGAACAGACCGCCTGACGCTCAAAGGCAGCTTCTATCTCCACCAGTTTATCCTTATTGACAAAGACATATAGAGGTGCGGATTTGAAACCAAAAGAATGTAATACGGCCAGCCTGTCAGAATCTACATCTGCAACAGTAAAACCTTGCGGCAAGGTAAGATGGGCTTTTACCCAGTTGCCTTCACTGCGGCAGTTCAGTTTGCTGGGTGTCAGTTTCATAAGAACCTGCATCCCCTCCCACCACAGATGGGGATAGTCTCCTTCGGGAATGAACCAGATGTCTTCTATTCCATTGACTGTTTCACCCACAAAATCCCAGCTGGCATCTTTAAAGGTACTCATTGTCTGCATCTGATCTGTTGGTAAACCCGTTCCACCATCACTGATTGTCTGACCGCTGGTCTCGATATCCCAGAAAGAATCCGAAACCATTCCACCATGATCCCAACCTACTAACCCACCTGGGTCAGATGTTCCCGTAACTTTGCCGGTTGCATAACAATTCGAAATTGTTCCTCCGCTTTCATGATATCCTACTAAACCGCCCGGGCGAAATCCTCCCGAAACGCTGCCTGTGGAATAGCAGTTAGTGATTGTGCCGTCATTATCCCCCACTAATCCGCCGCTACATACCAAACTTTCCGTTACAGTGCCTGAAGAATAGCAGTTGGTTATTGTGCTTTTATTTTCTCCGACCAGCCCGCCGACAAGACAGAACCTGCCCGAAACAGAACCACCCTCAACAAAACAGTTGGTGATGGTTCCATTATTCAACCAGCCCACTAACGAAGCCACACCATAATCTCCCCAATTAGCATCGACAATGGGATTAATCATTCCCAAATCTTTAATTTGCGCATTGGGATCATCAACGTATCCGAAAAGCCCTATGCAATATAATTCAAAAATATTATCATCTTTCTGATAAGTAAAGTTAGCAATTGTATGTCCGTTGCCGTTAAAAACACCCTTAAAGCCGTCAGATATATCAACGGGAAAAGAGTATGGCTCTACCTGATACGTACCGTGCTTTCCAATGATATTGTAGCTTTTTCCACTGTAAGCAGATAAATCAATATCTTCCATCAGCTTGAAGTGCTTGTCCCAAATACATGGAAGTAAACCAATCATATTGAACTGGTCTGCGGTGTAGATTAAATACGGTTCAGCTTGCGTACCATTACCATATAGGTATAACCTTGGGCTTATAGTTTCTCCGGTCATGTTCTCCCAGATAAGTCGTGGATAATCGTTGCCTTCATCAATCGTCCAGGCAGGATCGCACGCCCAGCCCATAAAGGTGGCTGTCGTCTGCATCTCGGCTGTAGATAAACCCGTTCCACCATCACTGATTGTCTGCCTGCTGGTCTCAATGTCCCAGAACGAAGCTATAACTCCTCCGTAATAACTTTCTCCCACCAGTCCGCCGATATCTCCATTACCCATAACGCTGCCGGTCGAATAGCAATTCATGATTATACCATACTCAATCCATTTATCATTTTCTCCTACCAGTCCACCGACAAAATCACCTCCCAAAACGCTCCCGGCAGCATAGCAGTTGGTGATTGTGCCACAATTCCATCCCACCAGTCCGCCGACGTTCTTATCGCCCGTAACACTGCCGGTCGAGTAGGAGTTGGTGATTGTGCTATAATTCCTTCCCACCAGCCCGCCGACAAGGATATTGCCCGAAACACCGCCTTTAGCATAGCTGTTGGTGATTGTGCCGTTATGAGAATTCCGTCCCACCAGCCCGCCGACACCCGATTCAGTTCCCGAAACGCTGGCGGTCGAACAGCAGTTGGTGATTGTGCCGCCCCGATTACGCCCACACAGGCCACCGACAATCCCGGTTCCCGTAACGCTGCCCTTGGAATAGCAGTTGCTGATAGTACCGCCGGAATTATCTCCCACCAGGCCGCCGATATAGTGAATTCCCGAAACACTGTTGGTCGAATAGGAGTTGGTGATTGTGCCTCGATTACCTCCCACCAGTCCGCCGACATCTTCTTCTCCCGAAACGCTACCTGACGAACAGCAGTTGGTGATTGTGCCACCGTTATTTCCCAAAAGGCCGCCGATAAGACGTTCTCCCGAAACGCTGGCTTTTGAATAGCAGTTTGAGATTGTACCACTATTATATCCCACGAGGCCGCCTACCCCATAAACTCCTGTTACCGAACCAGTGCTATAGCAATTGCTGATCGTGCCGTCGTTTCTCCCGCACAACCCCCCGAGACAACGCGAACTACTTCCTACGGTAATGGTAATGGAGATACTTCCCAGACCAAGATTCTTCACCTGTGCCTTCTTACCGTGGATAAAACCGATCAAACCCAGAAAATAATTGTCTCCCGCAGAATCTATCGTCAAGTTGAGTATTCTATGCCCCGCTCCGTCGAAGACGCCCGTAAATGGTATGCCGTCAAAATCATCATTTGTGTTATCCGTATCTGCAGCAATCACAGCCGTAGTAAAGGTATAGCCAACCATATTCACATCAGCAATCAGGATAAAATGCTTATCGTAGTCATCTGTGGTTGTTCCCAATTCAAGCAAGTCATTTGCATCGGCGATTTGATAGGGGTCATTCGGCTCCCCCGTACCTCCGCCGTATTTGCCCTGGACCGGCAAGCCCAAACAGCAGATAACAACCAATACAGCAATTTTCCACATCAGGCCCAAATTTTTACTGAAGCCGCGCATTTTTGCCCTCCTTGAAATAGTTCACTCTAAAAATCTCTCAAATCAATATACTATTTATAGGGATTTCAATCAAGACTTTTCGGCCCAATATGCACAAAAAATTGCAGTTAATGCCGCCCTCACCAAAGGATAGTGTAACCTTTAGCTTACACAAGGCGTATAAAGAAATAAAAAAGTAGTGTATATTTTTGGGGCATACAATTATAATTACGCTGAACCGAAAGGAGTTCTAATTATGAAAAAGCTGCTAATGGTAATAGCTACGAGTGCTTTAATCGTCCAAATACCTGTTCTGGCCGGGCCGCTGGATTTGGAACAGGTCAGCGGTAATGCAAGCTGGATTGTTCACGCCAACCAGCAGCAGTTCAGGAAAACAAAGACCGGTCAGCTTATACGAACAGAGATGGTCAATCTGGGGCTTGAGGAGCATCTGACAAACTTTGCCACGATTTTTTCTTTCCATCCGCTCGACGATGTCCGCGATGTCACCCTTTACGGCACAGGAAAAGACCGCGAGAAGGCCGTAGTCCTGATTGATGGCATCTTCGATAAGGAACAGATTCTGGCCCTTTTGCGCATGAATCCCGAATATAAAGACAGCAAGTATGGCGACATAGTGCTGCATCAGTGGATTGACGAGAACCAAAAGGACCCGAATAATAAAATGATGTACGGCTGCTTTTACAGCAATGAACTCATAATTATGAGCGCGGGAATGGATGCTGTAAAGCACGCGGTGGATGTCCTCAAAGGTTCGGCAAAGAACGCAAACAGAGGTATTTTCAACCAAATTGCACTAAACGTAAAAGGTGCCTTTTTCCAGGCAACGGGAAGGCGTGTCGGCGAAATGGTGGGAGATGACCCGGAGGCCGCTGCGCTTAAGCAGTCAGACCAGATTGCTCTGGCAGTTGGCGAAGCAGATGGTAAATTCTATACCGAAGTAAGCCTGACAGCCAAGTCAGAGGAAGCCGCAAAGGCAATAACTCAGATATTAGAGGGTATTATCGCCTTTGCCTCATTGCCAAACGAACAGCAGCCAAAAATGGCGGAACTGGCAAAAAAGGTAAAAGTAACCTGTGAACTAAATAACGTTTATATATATTTTGGGTCGGACCCGGAATCGGTTGTACAGTTCCTAAAAGAACAATGGCAAAAAAACCAGCAACAAAAGGACAGCGAAACAACGGACTTCAAACCATAGAGGCGGCCGGCTCCAATCCAATGCCTGACATTCTGCGGGCCTTGAGCCCGGAAGAATTGGCTCGCCGCTCACAGCAGGGCTGCCGCAGGTCTTTTGCAGAGCTGGCCGAACGTTATGGAATCTCCCTATTCAGGTTCCTTCGATATAAGACAAACAATATACAGGATGCAGAAGACCTGGTTCAGGAATCATTTGTCAGGGCATACGAGAACATTCATCGTTACAATGACTCATGGAAATTCTCAACCTGGCTTTTTGCTATAGCCGCGCGTCTGGCAAGCAGCTATTTCAGAAAGTCACGCTCTTTTCAGAAAATTGAGGATATTGGGTCCTCCACCTCGGAACCGGGGCAAATGGTTATAGATAAGGAAACGCGACAAGGCCTGTGGGCATTGGCGAGGGGCCTGTCTATGAATCAGTACCAGGCCCTGTGGTTGAAATATGGACAGGATATGTCGATTAAAGAAATTGCGAGGGTCTTAAGAAAATCGCAGGTCAACGTGAAGGTGCTTTTGTACAGGGCCAGGATAAATCTGGCAAAGAAATTAAAAAATGTGGATGTAGAAAACCAGGTTCAGGTAAATACATCCTCCAAGCAATTATTATCTCTAATGAAAGTTGAAGGTGCATAATGGTCTGCTGGTTATTTAGATTGATGATTTCCCACTCTGCTGATAATGATAACCCGCCCTCGGGTATAATCCGCGAGCATATATCTCACTGTGCCGATTGCAGGGATTTTTATAACACATGTCAATCATTGGGCGAAAGTTTAACACGCGAGGCGTTAATCTCAAACTCCAGGACTTCCAGCCGGCTCAACGAACACATTCTCAATGCTATACCAAGCCAACGAATAAAAGCACACAAATTGGTTACGAAATTATGGATTGCCGCGGCTGCCGCCTCCGTCGCTTTGTTTATTGTAACCGCCGCATCTTTGATCGTCATGAACCAGGACGGAAGTGAAAATGTAAAATCCCCTCCACAACAAATGACCCTTGCTATTCAGGAACTCCGCTCTGTTTACTGGAAGGTAGGCCGGGACTTGCCAACATCTTGGCCCCGGGTTATTGATGAACCTTTGGCAAGTGAGTTTCAGAACCTCGCCAGCGACACCGAATCGGCGGTACGGTTCCTCGTCGCATGTGTAGCAGTGGACATAGCTGATACCAAACGCCGATCAGTGAACTGAAACACCAAAGTACGGTCAGTGATTATTAGAAGTTGTTATTGAAGTATTCCGGCCGGCCGTCGTCGCTGTCGTAATTTGTCGTATCCTCGCCGTCGGCACTAACTGCAATTCGCCTGATACGCTCGGCCTTCTTCGTGTTGCTGTCAACAGTAAGAAGGATTGAATTCATCCTCACATTGCCCGTAGCTATCTCAAAAGGAAACGGCATCTGTGTCCTAAACGACTTCAGGACACTCTCAACCCCTCGCCCGAGAACAGAATCGTGTGCGCCCGTCATGCCAATATCGGTAATATACGCTGTGCCCTTAGGCATGATTCTCTCGTCGGCGGTCACAACGTGCGTATGAGTACCGAAACACAAGCTGACCCGGCCGTCAAGATGATAGCCCATCGCTATCTTTTCGCTGGTCGCTTCGGCGTGAATTTCAACGATTATGATATCGGCCTTTTGGCTCAGTTGAGGCAAAATCCTGTCAATAGTATTGTAAGGACAGTCTGCCGGCTTCATAAAAAGCCGGCCTATCAAGGGAACCACCGCTACGGTTGGTCCTTTACTGGTCTTGTAAAATCCGAAACCACGCCCCGCCGCAGGCTCCGAAAAATTCGCCGGACGAGCGATATTCTCTGATGTCTCAAGCGTTTTGATTATTTCTCGTTTGCGGTAGGTATGGTCGCCTAATGTAACAAGGTTTACGCCGTAACGTAGCAACTTGTTATAGATTTGCGGTGTCAGCCCCGAACCGCCCGCCGCGTTCTCAGCGTCCACTATCACGCAATCGATTTCAAGCTCTCTAATCACCGACTTGAGTTTGTCGGCAATGATACGCCGGCCGGGACGGCCGACTACATCACCAACACAAAGTATATTCACCTTCATAAATCACACCTGATTTTACTTGGCGTACTCGATACAGCGAACTTCACGAAGCAGAGTAACCTGGATTTCGCCGGGATAAGTCATTTCACCTTCAATCTTGGTTGCAATATCACGCGCAATCTTCATCGCCGCGTCATCGCTGACCTTCTCCGCATCCACAATAACACGGATCTCACGCCCCGCCTGAATCGCATATGCATTCTCAACTCCCTTGAAGCCCCCGGCGATTTCTTCAAGTTTCTCCAAACGTTTGATATATCTTTCAAGCGTCTCTCTCCTGGCACCTGGACGCGAAGCGCTTATCGCGTCCGCAGCGGCAACCAGAGGTGTATAAGGATTGTCCGCAGGAATATCGCCATGATGTCCTTCTACCGCATTGAGAACAATTGGCGACTCGTTAAAACGCTTGAGATAATTTGAGCCTATAACCGGGTGACTGCCTTCAACCTCATGATCGATGGCCTTGCCGATGTCGTGCAATAGTCCCGCACGCCTCGCTATGGATCCGTCGAGGCCGAGTTCATCGGCCATAACCTGTGACAGATAAGCAACTTCAACGCTGTGGCGAAGCACATTTTGTCCGTAACTTGTCCTGAAGCTCAAAGCACCGATTAAACTGAGCACCTTATTGCTCAATCCTCTTACGTGGGTCTCGACCGCGGCGTCTTTGCCAAGTTGTAACAGCTTATGGTTGACCTCTTTTTTCGTCTGCGCCACCAGCTCTTCAATCCGGGATGGATGTATTCGTCCGTCCTGAATAAGTCGTTCCATCGAAAGACGGGCCACTTCACGCCTGACCGGATCGAAACCGCTCACAACAATCATCCCGGGTGTGTCATCGACGATAACATCAACGCCCGTCGCCTTCTCAAACGCACGAATATTCCGTCCTTCCCTGCCGATAACCCGGCCCTTCATATCGTCATTCGGAATATCAACCGTTGAAACGGACACTTCGCAAGTTTGTTCGGCGGCATAACGTTGAATGGCTGAACTGATTACTTCACGGCTTTTTTCAACAGATGTCTCGTTACATTCTTCGAGCTTACGTTGAATCAAGGCCGACATCTCATGCTCGCACTCATCTTCGAGCCGTTTTAATAGCAATTCTTTCGCCTCCTCGATATCCATTGCGGTGATCTTAAGCAACTGGTTTTTCTGCTGTGCCATCAAAACCGAAATCTGCTTTTCCTTGATGCTTATATTGTGTACTCTCTTATCGACCTCTTTTTCCTGCTGTTTTAATTTCTTCTCACGCTGCTGGAGCTGTTCGGCCTGACGATCAAGAATATCATCACGTTTGCTCAGCCTCATTTCCGTCTCGTGCAGCTTCGCACGCATCTTGTTGGCCTCGGTCGCGAATTGCTCCTTTTTCTTGATTGTCTCCGCCGCGGCATCTATCTGAGCCGATTTAATTATGTTCTCTGCCTCTCTCTTGGCCCCTTCAATCTGACGCTGAAGGTCCTCCTCAAAAGTCTTGGCCCTTGTCCGGGAAACCGCCTGGTGGAGAATAGCGAAAAAACAGATTCCCAGAATAAAGGCAATAATGATTGATATTCCAACTGTGGGCCACCCTATACTGAGGCCCGTGAATACGGTATCCATAATCCCTACCTTTCTCTTGTAGTTATCAAAGAGTTTAAAACACCCGTCAATGAATACAGATTACGGGTTGCTCCGGCAGGAATGTGCCAAAGATATGTCTGTGAATCACGAAATCCTTTTCGCCTGAGCCTGTAATCAACTATCCGGGCCCAAAAACCCGGCTCTGATTACGGGCTTTTGAGCTTTAAAAAGAGTATATTTACCAGGTAGTTTGTTGATTTTATACTCAACACCAGCATTATCTCGCTGGTAGGCGAATGCTTCATTCAAGCACATTTCGTTTCACTCTTAAATTCACTTTTTAGTGCCATCAGCGCCTCAATCAAAAGTAAAATCTGCTATATAAACGAACACTAAAAAGTGTCTTTGCACTTTAACTGCCGTCCGAGAAAAGACTTACAAGCCTTTTCCATCTTGCGCGTCCCTTTACAAAGTCGCATATAAATTCGACAAGAATACGGGACAGTCCGCAATCTCATTCATCATCGGCAAACTTTCACATAAAGTAGAGCATTTTTCACCACTCGTCAAGAAAAAAATCACCCAAATTACCCATTTTCTGAACCCTATAATACTCAGATTATACCTCCGAAAAGCAGGTCATAAGCTCGAAAGGCGTAAAAAGGCCATAAAAATCCTTGATCTTGAACAGAAAAAGAGTATAATTGTGCTGATTTAGCAGATGTGCCGGAGATAACATACAACAGGGAATGCAATTCCGTTAGGCAGATTATTATGTTAATCTACAGCGAAAGGAGATCCTCTCATGGAGGATAAAAAAACCAGAAAATGGCACGGTTCGGTATGTGCCGGCGCACTCACCTCCCGATGGCCTTTCGGGAAGATGATTACCTGTTCGGACCATATTGAACTCAAGAGCTTGGTGGGCAGGTTTGTACTTCCGCAGGAGCAGGTTCTCTCTATTGACAGCGCGAAATTCTTCCCCTGGTTAGGGATGGGCATTCGGATAAACCACGTCCGCAGGGATTACCCCGAACGCCTCATGTTTTGCCCAATTGCTTTCTGGCGCCGAAGCAATATCATAGACCATCTCAGGTCATTGGGATATAAGGTGGCTTAACAAAAATTTGAAGTGGCTCGAATCCCCCCTTAGGTGAGGGCCAGGACTCCTCCTCCCCGCCGTAAGCTAATCCCCATTCCAAGCCTGCCCGAATACTTGCGCAGGCAGAGCTGCCGGCACGTTATTGCCCCCGCCCGTCTGAGGCTTAACAAGCCTGACCGGTTTCAGATCCTCAACTAAGCTGGATGATATCTCCGCCAGGAAAGTGACCACCGGTACAGTTTTCAGGAATGTTCTACGATCCTTTTGAATTTCCAATCACGTCTAATTATTTGCATTTGAGCATTTTTACTTGATGTCATACTAATTTCCGGTCGGGGATTCCGCTAATTTTCGGCCGATTTGTTAACCTCCTTTTCCTTTTTTAACGGCGTGGTCCAAAGGTAGATCGTGTGATCACCGTATTCATTTTCTTCGTCAGGGATTGTAACTACCTTATCAGGCTTGACCCCCTCCATATCAAAATCGTGGGAGACAATCCGCGAACCGGGCTTAAGCTTCTCCAGTTGGGGAATCAGTTTGACATTCAGGCTCGGAAGTAAATAGAGAGTGACTACATTGGACTTACTAAGGTCCAGTGTGAAAATATCCTGCTGCTCGATTCTTACCAGGTCACCGACGTTATTTTTTTTCACGTTTTCAAGAGATTCTTTCACCCTTTTGGGGGATATATCGTAGCCTATGGCTCGACAGCCGAACTTTTTGGCCGCGGTGACTACGATGCGTCCGTCTCCGCAACCGAGGTCGTACACTAAATCGTCCTTTTTCACCTCGGCCATTTCAAGCATTTTATCTACGACGTTCTGGGGTGTAGGGACAAAGATAACATCGGGTTTCCGAGAGGGTTTGCCGGTTTTTGGACGGCCTTTCCTCCAGCCTTCCACTTGTCGTGTGCCTCTGGATGTGGTCAATTCACCGCTAAGCTTGTTACTCTGTAGTGTGCCGGCGAAGCTTATTTCAGATTTTCGCTCGTTATACTCCAGAGTCGTCTTGAAGCCGACCTTGCTGTCTTCAAGATTGACTTTCCCAATGGCAATCGGGCCGTACATGCCGCTCAAATCAGGATTGATTTGCAGTATCTGTTTACGTGTTCCCCGGTCGGATGTCATTTCAAGGTTCCACTTGCCGATAACGGCGGCGCCCAAGCGTGTTCCCTCCGCCTCAATCTCGCCGCGGTCACTCGTAAATGTGCCGGAAAGCGTATGTCTCTTGATGGTTCCTTCGAAGCTGGATTCCCACTGCCTGTCCTGAACTTTGCTCGCACGCTTGAAAATCAGCTTATTTCTCTTGAACTTCACATCCAGGATTTTGTGCTCCCCCCACTCGCTCTGCCAATCGGCGGCAAGTTTGCCGTCCTGGCCCTGTTTGACTATCAGGGTTGCGGTATATTCCCGTTCGCCCACCTTGATTTTCATGTCCCAGTTACCGGCTGCCCGTGACATCGGCCTAAGGCGCATACCCTCGACTGTGGACTCGCCTCTGTCACCGGATAATTTTCCTCTCAGTTTTCTCCCCTTGACCGTCCCGGTAAACTTGGCCTCGGATTCATTTTCACGGAATCGGTAGACCTGTGTGAAGCTAAGCCCTCCGTCCTCGTAGTTTATGTCTTTTAGTTCGCTAATTCCCCAAAAGCTTATCCATCTGCCCGCGGGTTGGCCTTCTTTGTTCCTCGAAAACGACAGAATTGAGGGTATCTGTCGGTCTTTGAACTCTATTTTGACCTGCCAGTCTCCCGAAATCCCCTTGTTCGCCTTTCCAGCTGAGACCGGCCCCACAAAGGCTGACAAAACCAAAAAGACAAAAAACAACACTTTCCAATGTGATACTTGCATTTTCATATACAATTCCTCCGGATGCATAAACAAACGCAGCTACACACTGTGTGTAACCTTGCGATTGTAATGACGCTTGGAAATACCGCTTTATTTCATGATTAAAGCAAATTTTTTACCATATTATTTGGGGTGTATCTTTGAGCAGGTAGGCTGTTTTGTCACTGTTTCAAATTAAACTAAAAGACTTGAGTGAAAATCAGATATTGATAGAAAATCGAAGAAAATAGAAAAGCACTCCCTACGGCAGGATAATCTATTTGAGAGCTTTTGCACTATCCGCTATAATTTTGCTGTGTTTCAGAAAATCTGGTTCACGCGAATCCGATATGAAAATGGATGCCGCCATTAATCTGAGCGGTAATCCGGTGAGGATGGTATTAAAATCTTAAAAGGAGGATCGATGTGCCGTCATAGTTTAATGCTTTTATTAGTTTTGAGTTTATCAGTTAATGTCTTGGCCGCTGATAATATTGGTTGGCCTTGTTTTCATGGACCAAAACGCGACAATCTGTCGAAAGAGACCGGGCTTATGCAGGCATGGCCGAAAGAAGGTCCGGAGTTGTTATGGACTGCCTCGGGTATCGGACATGGATACAGCTCGGTGGCAATTGTGGGAGAGCGTATTTTTACCGCCGGTATGATCAAAAAGCAGACGTATGTAACGGCCCTGAGCTTGAATGGAAAGCAATTATGGCAGCAGTTCAACGGAAAATCCTGGGAAGCCTCCGAGCGACAGCCATGGGCCATACCGTATGCAGGCTCTCGGGGCACGCCCACTGTGGAAGGTGATACTGTTTACCACCTCTCTGAACTGGGGAGGCTGACTGCTTTCGACAGCAAGACTGGCGAACAGCGATGGCACAAAGACTTATTGGAAATCTTCAATGCAGAGCGGCCGGAATACGGTTATAGTGAATCGGTACTTATTCACAAGGATGTCCTTTTCTGCTGTCCCGCAGGAAGTGGCGGATACATGGTGGCATTGGAGAAAAATACCGGACGAACATTGTGGGCGAACACCGACATTAAAGACGCCGTTGGTAACTGCTCACCGATGTTTGCTCAAATAAATGGAGTCGAACAGGTCATCACACTAAGCGCAAATCGTGTGCTCAGCTTTGATCCAAAAGATGGGCGTTTACTCTGGGATTACCCTTTCGGTAACAAACGTCAAAACAATGTCGCTGACGTTATCATTAATAAGGACCTAATTTATGCCTCAACTGGTTATGGTGGAGGAAGTATTTTGCTGCGATCGCAACGCCAAACAAATGGCAGGTTTATTGTCAAACCGGTTTGGAAAAGTGACCTCCTGGACAACCACCACGGGGGCGTGCTGCTGCTGAATGGTCATCTCTATGGCGCCGGACATGAGGCTCGGGGCTGGTTCTGCCTGGATTTCGATACCGGCCGTAAAATGTGGCAATCTCCGGGCAAAGGCTCTTTGACTTACGCTGACGGCAGAATCTACTGCCTTAACGAAAGAGGAACCATATCGCTTGTCAAAGCCGACCCTGAGAAATGGCAGGAAGTCGCCTCATTTCGTCTACCCCGCGGCGGAAGGGGACTCTACTGGGCTCATCCGGTCATTTGGGGTGGACGACTGTACGTACGCCATTCAGACCGGCTTTTTGCCTTTCATATTAGAAATAAGTAAATTTAACAACCACTCTGAGTCCGACATATATTTCTTCACAGCACTCCTGAACAGTATGTTGCGTTGGTTTAATCTCCTGAAAAAGGCACTTTTTATTTATAAAATCTTAATCAATATCATCTCTGAAAAAGCGCTGATTGTCATTGCGAACGAAGCAATACCACCCCCCATGTCATCTCTGAAAGCGTACTGTTTGTCAAGTATTTGTTTTTTGCAATATCCTACATCTTTTTCCCTCCCGGCGATACGAACATGCACTTATGTCCTTTTCCCTAATCCCTCGTCCCTCGCCCCTAACCCCTATTTCCAATTTTTTTCTTAAAAATGTTGGAAATATATTGAACACTCCGGCCGAGTTTGGTATAATTACAATCGCCACAGAAGTGGCAGATAGCGGAGAACCGCACGTCGTAAGCTGAAGCACAGCAAGGATTTCCGGCCAGCAGGCCCAGCCAGTTTTATTCTTTTGTAAATGGTGATAAGTAGATGTCCAATAACCAGTTACCAGTTACCAATAACCATTAACAAATTTGCTAAAAAAGGCAAGTTTTTGAACATTTTGGTGTATAAATGACAAATAAAGCGCACTTTTGTGCATCTTTACGACTAATAAGAATCGTTTTTTGCCAG
>JABAHP010006161.1_pt2 | contig 26330 bp, 25 predicted proteins | sample 7062081 | NCBI WGS metagenome assembly JABAHP01 (sample SAMN14534357, study PRJNA622989) | marine sediment metagenome | biome: marine biome [ENVO:00000428]; feature: marine pelagic biome [ENVO:01000023]; material: deep marine sediment [ENVO:00002113] | place: India: Gulf of Kutch | collected...
AGGTCGTATGCATACTTCCTGAAGTACGAAGACGCTATCTTAACATGGTTCTCGTCAGGCATCGCGTACATACGTGCGGTCTCGCCCTCATGGTCAAGTATAAGTGCGTAGGCACTATCAGGCAGCTCCATCCGGGCATTTATCTCAGCACCAGCGGTTTTGGTAAGCTCGTTGCGGGCGCCCTGATGTGTCATCTCATCAAACCAGTTTGGACGGGACCCTTCTGCAACAATATTGCTTATCGAGGTATCACAGGCAAACTTTGAGATGGACAGGGGTGGTTCAATTTCATAAGCCAAACACGCATCCCGGATGTTTGTTGCTGCTGCAACCTTTTCTACATTTCCAAGTTTATCTTGATTCTCATTGAAGTAATGCGCAGACAGCCACGTTTGGAACTCATCGTTTACGGGAAACTTGCGGACAATATTTGCATGCTTCGTAAGGACAATGAGTGCGAAGTGTTCATCAGGAAGCGCTGCATGTTCATCGTGGGTCGGAATGACATGTGACGCATACTTCTCTATCTCAAGGTTCTGTGCTCCGATTTTGTTGAGCACGCTTCTATCGGAGTCATCGTAGAAGTCGATAACCTGTCCAGCCAATGTCATGTTTTTCTCCTGGGATTTCCGGCTAAGGGTATCAAAAAGCCATGTAACGGTCAAGGTTTAGGGTAACATTTCACATTATTTTTGACATAAGAAAGGTACAGAAACGGGAACCCTTCAACCTGGTTTAGGAGACCATGAACGAACAAGAGCTTAATAAGTACGTTGGGCCGACGAATCCCATAGGGGAAGAAATCGACCCAAGAGAGCACATGAAGGAGGAGCAGGAAAAAGAACAAAAGGAGAGACAAGAAAGCCAGCAGGTGAAAGTGGTTTACATAGAAAATGGATCTACAGCATCCCATGTGGGCGCCGCCATTCTCGGCGGCGTGGTCACGTTTCTGGGGTGCAAAGTAATTGGCGCCTGGATGAAAGGAAAATCGAAATGAAGACCATGGAGAGAATGAGCAAAGAGGGACAGGTTCAAGAAGTGGTAATGAAATTCACCGACGGACTAACGTACAAGGTCGGCGCCCCCGTGGGGGCAGCTGCGCTCACGCTCGTCGGGACAATCGTCGCCTTCAAGGTGGGCGGCAGCAGCGACGAACAGCCTCTGAGGGCCCTCGGGGGGGTTGTTCAGCGGGGCTGCTAGTAGACTGTTGCCCACCAGCTCAGTTCTGGTGGGCGGGGGAGACTGAGTCTTCCCTTAGCTATTAGAGAAGCGTGGTTATCTCGGCGCTTGCGGCATCTGGAATGATGACTTCGGTGTCGAGGTTGATGGGCGGGATTACAACGCGAACAGTGGAGTCTCGGATGATATCGACTTCCCAAAACCCTGCATCGTCGGTGAAGACTTCGATTGGCGTTGATTTGATTCCGTATGCATCCACAAACTGGCCGTCTTTTTCTGCTTCCCTGTTTTGTATAAACACCTGAACCTGTGCATCGGTTACAGGGTTTCCATCTGGAAGCAAGACGGTTCCAAAAAGAACACAGATAGACGGTGTCGGAGGACCGGCCTGTTTCGATACGGTGAATGAGCTGAAATTTCCAGAGGAGTCTTCAGCTCTTATTTTGTACCAGTCGTCAACTGTTCCTGTTGCGTCGTCGTAGAAGAATCTTCCCGTTCCCGCATCGAATACCAGAGGATTGCCGAGATCATGATCAACATCAGCAATTTTAACAAAATTAACATTGTCAGGCGCTTGCCAAACTTCATAGTTGTCTATGTCTGCTTCCGTGTTTGGGACCCAGGTCAGTCTGATCATTATACATCCTCCAGTGCGAACCCTGTCGGTGTAGCGACGAAGGATTCATCGGAGACATTGAAGCCTGCTGGGATACCAAGCCCGTCATCTCCTTCAACAGTGAACCCAACGGGGGGTGCAACAGTTGTGGCCAGGTCTTCAACGCGGAATACTTTCGGCTTATCAAGGGTATCCAGGTTTTGGACAGAAAGGCTAAGAGGCTTGTCCAGGACCAGTTCTACATCGAAATCAAGGATAGGGGAATAGGGATTCCTCTGTGGAATGATGAGAGGAGCCGGGCAAATCATTCCCTTGGTTGCCAGGCAGATGCTCATGATTCCCTTGTGACTTTGTATGTTGCCGGGAGGGACTCAGCTGGAACGGGTTCAGCGACTGAAGTGACCAGAAAGGATGCAAGTTCTCCTTGTCCAGCTCCTCCGTCTGTGGCGGCGTCTGTTGAGGCTTTGTCTGGAAAGATTCTGATTCTTCCAGATGTGAGAAGCCCTGCTCCGTTGTATACGGTTTGGTCCAAGAAGAAGTTGTTTTGGACAAGCCCAAGGATTGTTTTGAACTCATCCACATATTGACCAACTTTTATCTCTCCATCAATGGGAAGATTTGCAGCATCTGCCCCACCGTCCTGGACCGCTGTTACATAGTACGTGTCGTCACTTGTGGCGTTGGAGATGTTTGATGTATCGAACCCATTTGGATGTTCTGCGGTATCCAACTGGTACATANNNAGAAGCTGAGCGACAAGAGCTGGGTCTTTGAAAGTGTTGTCGCTCCAGTCAAAATAATTGTCGTTGCTTAGCCGTCTTACTTTAACCTTTATATCAGTCTTACCGGTCAACGCTTCTCCGGTGGCATCTTCAACGCGAACCACAACCGGCTCAGTGTCTCCTGTTTGTATGCGTGAAGAGTTCATGGAGGGAGATTTTAGCACATATCTTTAGGGCGCCGAAAGAGTCAAGGAGTGCCTGGCTGTTCCCAGTGAGGACTTTGCTTCAAGCTTCAAAGAAGAGCTGGAAATCGTGACGAACCCGTAGCCGTTGTTCCCATTCGTTCCAGCCGTAACTCCTTCGCTCCAGGTTCCAAGATTGCTTCCATTCCCGTTGGCGAGGTTTGTGTGCGCAACGGTAAGCTCTGGAACATCCCAGGAACTATTTGTGCCATCGTCCACGCCTCCACCAGTGTGAATGTCACCGGAAACCATGACGACACCCGTGATGCTCTGGTTCGAGATGTAGTTTTTCATCTCGGTTGCTTCGGTTGAAAATCCACCGTTCCAGTGGTCATCGCTTGCTGGCCTTGCACTTGTATTCGATGTGACAGATGAAACAACTATTTTCCATGTTTTCGTGCTGTTATTCAAACCGTTTTTCAACCAATCCTTTTGGTCGTCGGCTATAAGAGCACCATCAAGCATGGACTTGCTTGAGTTATCAGTGTCTGTGTTGTCATCTCTTTGAGACCTGGTATCCAAAACGAATACTTCAGCATCCCCACAGGTGAAGCTGTGCCACAGCCCGTTGGAGCCATTTGCCAATGTGTAGGTCGGCCAATGCTCCTTGAAGGCTTGCCATGCGTCGGAGCGCCATGAGCAAAACCTGTCTTCGTCCTGACCGCAGTAATCGTGGTCATCCCACATTTTAATGAGACCCATTTTTGTCAGGATGTTTTCAGCAAACTTGGCGCCATGCTTCTTGCTGGCATCTTTCATGTCCCTGTGCATTGCCCTGGCGGTTGCAAGAGATGTTGGGTCTCTGTGGTCAAGGTCCCCAATCTGAAGCGCCAAAACTGCGCCGTCGTCTTTTCCTCTCCTGTAAACAGCCGTTGCACTGTCAACGTTTCCAACATCAGCGAAAAAGGCAAGCTTGCAATCATTACCCGCCGCTAACGTTTTGAACTTTTGAACGTAGGTTGGAGTCTGTGCGACATCGTCAACAACAAGTCGATGCCAGTACATAGTATCCGAACTCAGGCCCGTGATCGAGATTGAGCCGGTATAATCACCACTGGAAGAAGTTGATACTTTACTTGTCGTGGTGCTGTTGTTGAAGTCCCTGTTTGAAGCGTACTCAATAGCAACATCTCCAGCGGCTGCGGTTCTGAATTTGATAGTAGCCGATGAAGTTGTTACAGCCCCCACTACTGGTGTTCCTGACACGCTTGTCAGGGCTGACTTGCTTACGCCATAGTCAACTTTTGAACCAGGGCAACAAGCCGATAAAACTACACATAGAGCGCTCAATGTCTTCATGCTTTCTCCTGTTGATTGGGTTAATCAACAATGGCCCCAACCACGGCCCAAGCCTGAACCACAGACATACCACTGAGGTCATCACGAACTAGCATTTCCAATGGATTATCGTTGTCGATAATCACGTCTGATGGATTCGGATCAAATTCTACTGTGACCATTCTATCTGAGCCAAGCGTTACATTATCTATAAGCCTGTACTGGCCCCAAAGGTCATAATTGAATCTTGTAATCAATCTCCAAATGTTTGTACTTCCGCTCAGATTTCTGTGCCGTAAAGATAATCCATTTGCAAGCCCCCCAATCTTGTTCCCGAAGTCATTGATTGACCATCCTGTTGCTGATGGTGCAGCAACAACGAGCTGAATTTTCGAAAGCCTCCATTCCTGTGATGTTCCTGGACGAACCTGGAACGTTCTGTTGTTGGCGTCGGTGATCAGTTTAATCTCGTCTAAGTCGTACCTGGCACCTGCTGCGGTAATGGTCCTGAGACGAAACTGGTCAACATCTGTTCCGCTCAGACCGAAGTCAGTCATTGGAATAGACAGGTATTGCCACATGTTCAAGTCTTCGGTTATGCCGTAGTTTCCTATGACCTGAACAGCATCTCCTTTTATTGTGCCATTGTCCTCCCACCTCGCCTGGAGCTGAGAAGTAGATGGAAGAGCAGTGAGTCTAATCCACATCTCAATAGAGTCGCCAGGTGGGTCATATTTGGAGCCGTGATCCCACATCACCTCGTCGCCCAAAGAAGTGGTCCCAGAGTCCCAGCCATTAGTCCCCGTATGCGCAGAACTTGTCTGCTGGCTTCCTACTGAAGGGTTTGTCCAGTAAGAGCCTTCGCCGTCATAAATGGTTTCTTCAACATCTGGAGATCCATCCACCGCCATGGAAACATTGTCCGTGGTTGATTCCGTGAACTGAAGAACTTTTGTGTTGTATTGGCTTTTTGCAACAATCCTATTACCTTGAGAATCTACTGCATATCCCATTAAGACACCTTTACCGCAAAGAGAGTTGCCGTTAGATATTGAAACTTAACAGATGTAAGATCGTCTTGGATTGTCACACGCACAACATCAGATGTTGACTGATCCAAAACGAGCCCCTGGAATGCGATTGCCGCCCCAAGAATGTCTTTTGGGCCAGTATTGTTAACAAGTGGAGTGCGTCCAGGCAGGCGCAGAAAGTCTTCGTTTTGTTTAATGCTGAAAACTTCAGTGGCTACGCTGTCTTGCACAACCTCAATTGAAATCCCATTCGTTAGCTTTGGGTTTGGCCCAAAGCTATCCCCATTAAAAGAAAAGTCATCTGCAGCAAAAGTTACCAAAAGCTCTCTGATTGACCAAACTTCGTCGGTAACCGTTGGCCCAATAGAAAAAATTACAGGGGTTGGGTCACCATCTACCAACAGGTCCTCGGACCCCCCATTCTTCAGAAAATCAAGAACCAAATCCGATGGGTCTGATGGGACGTCGGTGCCAATGGTTGTAACTTTTAAGTTGCCAGAGACGTCAGACTTGACTGGGTAGAAATCCTGTACCGAGACCCCTTCGCGCTGCGCTATGATGGCGCTTTTCATCACCTGCGCAGAGCGGTCGTCCCTGACGACGTCCTTCATGCGGTGGATGGACGTAAGGATGTTTTGGCGTTGAAGGATTGTCTGGCACCGAAACCCTGTTGTTGAAGTAGTTCCGTTTGTGTAATTTATCCTGAAATATCTGGCACATACTGGAAACTGAAAACGCCTGGTCTGTGACTCGGAAACTGTTATTTCGAAGGTATATGTGTCATCCCAGTTGGTGTTGTNNATACCATCTGAAGCACTGTCTTGATCTGAGTGTACTGTTGTCGCTACAGAAGCATAGTGCAAACAGTCCACGCCAGTTCCAACAAAGGTTCCGCCGTTTCCAAGTTGGCTCGTAGAGCTGTTTCCGGAATCAACAGTCGATTGAAGGGATTCGTTTTCGGCTGGGTTGATTATCGTTCCCGACGAATTGCGAAGCTTTGCTGCAGTAGCAGCAAGGTAATCAGACCCGTCCTGCAACACCTTGAGAGCAGACCCTGTTGTTCTGTCAAATAAGCTAACAGGCTGTATCGACTTGGATACACTCATGACACTTCCACACCAAACAGGTTAAATGAAACATTCGTCGAGCTTGCGTACACACGAACTACATCTGCTGCACCAAGTGTGATTCCCATTGTTGCAAATACAGAGTCATTGCCAAGCAGCTGGTAGTCTCTGAAGACATATTGCTTGGTGTCATCTGATGCACCTGCAACAGCAACAGAGACACGGAAGGTCACCAAAGATGCATTGTGATTGCATACTGAAAGTGTTGAGGCTGTAGCTGTTGTGGAACCAGGAACCGTATACAAATCCGTCAGTGTTGTTGCTGACGGGGACACTTGAGCCAAAACTTTAAAGGTCTCTGCCATCTACGCACCCATCAGCAGGAAATGCCTTCTCCAGCCGCTGTCAGCTACTCCACCCGTTCTAGGGTTGAATGTCCCAGTTGAGTCCCGCATGGAAAAGTCAGCGCCATCGAACGTTACATCCCCTGCGACATCAGATGAAAGCCCCTCGTCTGCAGTCAGACGAAGCCTCTCCTCATACCTTGTCCCGGCTCTTCTGTCTGGTGTTGGGCTCATCCTTGCCCTTCTTTTCAGGTTTTTTCTTTACGTCTTTTTCTTTCTTTTCTTCTTTTGCATCGCCAATTTCTGTCTGAGGAAACATCTTTTGGCGATGCTCTTTTAGGCGACCAGGGCGGACTCCGGATGGACGTTTCTTGGCATCTGGACTTGCCTCTAGTTCTCCGAACTCGTTGACCGTTACATCACCCTTTTCAATGCTCTCATCAATGCTTTTCTTTCTTTCGTCTTCTTGCCTGATGAGTTTCAGGATGATGTCGTGTGTCCCTCGGTGTCCCGCCGCCTCTCCAGTAGCCTGCATTTCAAGGTTTTGGAAGTTCCTAGACGAGTTTTGGGTGGATAGAATCATCTTACCCATCCACCTTTTGACTATAGCCAATGTCTCCAGGTCTGGGATCCCATCTTCTGAAGTACTTTCAACAGCTTTATCTGCCCCCGCAACGACGGTGAGAAGAACCTCTGCATGCTTCCTTAGCGCATTCTTCGCGCCCCTTGCTTCCATGCATGCGGTTTCTGCACCATCTATGAGTTCTTCTACCTTGGCGCCAACGCCGATTAGTGTGCTTTTTTTGGCGTTATGTATAGATTCCCAACTCATGATTCACCGTGCACAAGGGGAGGGTTTCCCCTCCCCTTGTATTGTGTATTATCCGCTATGCGGCGCGATCCATAATCATGATCTCGTCGCCAGATGTGATTGTGTATTCAAACCTCAGCTGACCATTGGCCAGTGCGGTCCCTGGGTAAACATCATGGTTCGCTGCAGCGTCTGCACCAGGACGGTTGTAAACGCCGTTCACGTAGATGTCGTAATCGTTGATGAAACTCCCAGACGACAGGTCACCAAGGTCTGTGTCGATGTTGTTGTCGTTCGATGGGCCCGAAACATCGTTATTGGCTGTGGTTGTCGATGTGCAGGTGGCATGGACTTTGCGGATGCCACCTGCCGAAGAAGCCTGCAGGATAGCGTCAAGCAGAGAAACCTCGCCAAACTCAGTCTCGAAGTCCGTCCACTCCTGAGCCGAGTCAGACAGGGCAATACCATCAAGGGACCATCCAGCTGGCTCATACTGGTCAGTGAAGGACAGCCTTCCACCAGAGTCCAGCTGCAGCTCACTGGTAGCTGCAGTGGCGAGTTCCAGGCTTCCGCCTGATGTAATGGCATTGGCTGTGGTGACGCCGATGTCGATGGTTGTTCCGGCAGCTCCGGTATCAAACTTCGCACCATTTAGGAAGTCCGAAACAACAGCGTCAACGTCGAACTCGTCAACATCATCTTCTACAGAAACCTTGCTGGTGCTTCCAGCAGACCCTTCGATGATACGGAAGAGAATGGCTTCTGCATCGTCCCTGACTTGCCACTCAAGACCCGAGCCTTCGAGGTCCAAAATGGAGTTCGTGGTGACGTTGACTGCAGTGGTTCCCTGGTTATCGTAAGAAACCTGCCTGCTGACGGTTGTCGCAGCCGGAGCCTCGACGATAACACCCTTGAGGAAGTCTTGCTCGTTTAGGTCTTCGAAGCGAACTCTCTCACGGGTGGCTGCCTGGAATCCCTGGGTTGTCGAAACAGAGACAAGCTCAAGGTCATCGCCGTCGTCATTACGAACGACAAACGAAATCTGCGCTCTGTTCGGCGTGGTTCCAGACATCGTGGAACCATCAGTGCTGCTCTCAGTCTGGAACAGACCGAAAAGCTGCTTGCCTCCAATCAGGATTGGGTCCAGGTGGTTGTCGGCATCAACAATCGGCATCAGGTTCTTCGGCGCCACAGCCGTCGAGCCAGAAACCTCATCCAGTCCAGCTGTTCCGAATGTCGTTGCTTCTGCGGCAACGGTACCCAGAGTTGTGACAGCACCAATTGCAGCGGTTGTTTGCGTTGGAAGCTGTGCTGCGGTGAAGACGTGGACCTGGGTCGTTGAGCCAACGGCAGCGGCACTGACAGCGTTTGTCGAGTCTGCTGCGCCGTGGACAGAGCCAGCAATGAGAACGCGGTGGGCCTCATACTGGGTTCTGAGGTCATTGACCAGGGTGATCAAAGTGGAAAGGTCTGTAGCATCCGCTGCGGTGACAACATTCGTGGAATCCGCAGCACCGTGGACACTTCCGGCCGTCAAGACACGGTGAGCCTCGTAGTCGGTCTTGATTTCGTTCGCAAGGGTGTTAGCGCTTGCAAGGTCTGTTGCGTCTGAAGAGGTTACGGCGTTTGTGGAGTCAGCCGCACCGTGAACGCCACCAGCTGTCAAAACTCGGTGGGCGTTGTAGTCGGCTTTCAGCTCATTGACAAGGGTGATGGCCAGGTCGAGCCCTGGATAGATATCCAGAATCTTCCACACATCACGCAGGACACGCTTTTTCTCAACGACGTGCAGCGCGTCATTGATGGCATCAACACCGCGAATTGTACCGTTTTCCAGCGTTGTCGGCTGGGTAATGTCATCGTACCAGTTTCCAGATGGGAAACTGGCCCCGTCTCTGTTCATCAAATTCTGGACAGCTGAACGCAGGTGGTTCAGGTTGTCCTGAATGTTCGATGGATTGGTTTCGTAATTCGCTAAGCTCGGAGATACGGTGTCATCGTAAGTATCCGATGCTCGTATCTGAGTCAGCTGCCTGAGGATGTTACGACCCATTTCTTCTCCTTTTTGNNGTCAGCTCCTCATAGGCCAACGGGGCAGGTCCAGTGAATGTTATTGTATCGTAACCGGTACCAACTCCGCCACTCTCAGATACGGTATAATCGCTGTCCACACCAAGATTCTGACGTAGGCCGTTTCGGTACACCCGAATGACATTTTCACCACTTTGAAGAAACTTTTCACCGCCTGGAACTGCGAACTCTTGATTTGCTCCGTCTTTAGTTCCGTCCAGCTCCTTGTTCCATCTCATCCTATTGATGAGAATCCAAGCAGCTTTTCCGGAACCACTTTGAGACGAAAGTATCAACGTCGTTCTCTAATTTCTTCTATGATTTTGTTGTAGTGATAATTCTGCTGCCTTCTAAGGTCTTTTTTTGTTCTTTCTAACTGCTCCTTTTGTTCAACCTTTATCTCACGAACTTTTATGTTTACATGCTGTATAATGTCTTTCTGCAGATTTCCCCTTTCTTCAGCAGCTTCTATTTTTGTCTCTATTTTACCTCTTTCTCCCCTGCTAAGATGAATGGTAGAATCTTGCATGTGAGTATTCGTCTGATGATAGAAATAGAAAAATGCAGAGATTGAACCGATTAAGATTGTCAGTACAGGCCCCAAAACCCATGCGATGAGTTTGACAAACGTTTTCTGCGTGAAAACAACAGGTATTGGTTTGCCAAGCTCATCCTCGCCCACGTCAGTGACAATAGGTTTTGGCCTCTCAACCTTCGGATACCCAAACCCGTCTGACTCTTTTTTTGGCCTATCTGGCCCACCTCCATCGTTTCGCATGCTGTACTCCCCTTAGGGGCTACAGGTCTGCGAAGTTTGCTGATGCCTGGTCCGGAATGGTTATCTTCGCATCGTAGCCCATGCTTGGTATCTGCAATCGTACAACCAGACTGCGTAAGATATCTATAGAAAATCCCCCGTTTATATCTGTGAAGGTTTCCAACCTGTCCACAGAGATTCCTGGTTTGGACCCTGTGGTCAAAATCGTGTTCGGTATGATTGTGACATACACGGGCTTGTTTGCATCTGCGGCCCCGTTCAGGTCCAAAACTGTTCCGTACAGGTTGCACAGGTCCAGAGTGGCCGCTGTTCGAAGTGGGCCAAATGCGATGGTCTCATCGACCAGCTTGGCATTCCCTCCCGTGTTTATGTATCGGACGAGGAAAAGCTCGGATGCTGTCGTATCCTCTGTGTGAGGGAACTGGTATCTGTAAAGCCCAGCCAGGTTGGTTGCATCAACCTCTGACATCGCGTTGTCCGCATAGGCAGCCGCAAACCTTGACCCGGAGGCTAGCTGGTCGTCGTAGTAGTAGCTATCACTCAACCTCTGAATGACTACAGTTGGGGTCTCCCCCGTTTGACCCACTCCAGCGGCCTCGATTGTCAGGTCTAGGTTGACTGTTTCCGATATCGGGTACCTGTTCATGCGGGACTACCCTTCTGTTTGCGAAGTCAATCTCGTAGACTCCATCCTTGATTCCAAGACTCTGGACAAGAGAGCTTTTCAGGGAGTCATAGGTTGTCGAAAGCATGCTGTACTGGGAGCGAATGCTGTTGATGGAATGCTTGATCCCAGCAGACTGCTTCTCCAAAGCCTCAAGCTCCATGTACAGCTCACCAAGCTGAGCCAGAAGCTGCTGCTTGGCAGCCTGCATCCCCTCCAGCTGGTTCCAAAACTCTTCCATGCTGGTTACCTTCTAAGGACGTTATTTTGAGCACGCCAGTAGTCCAGATATCCATCTTTGTAGTTTGCTGTTGCCCCTTGTAACATTCTCCAGTATGGAGCAAATTTATCCGATGAACTTGGTGCTACTGGGTCTGCGCTAAAAGTAATTGATGCTTTTTCTGCGACCTCATCGGCGTTGCTTGTCCATGCCTCAACCTTGGCATTGTCTATCATAATGTAAAATACTATCCATGTTTCAGTGGTCGGAGTACTGACAGGAATTCCGACAGCTGTTTCTGGATTCACCCCATCGTCAACAACGAGATACCATGGAAGACCGATTGATGAGGTTGTGTTATATCTAACAAATATCTTGTAATCCGAACCGGCCCTAAACCCAAGCTCATCTGTTCTGTAGTAAAGAGGGTCTGTGCTCCCTCCTATGGCATACTTGGCCTTGAAGGTTATCTTCTTGGTCGCAGAAAGCGATGCTCCATCAAACGCGGTAGCAGCTTCCATGGCAAACTCATCAGCGCTATTGCTGGTTCTGCCCCTAAGAACACCCCCCGCATCAGCAAGCAATGCATCTGGGATAGTTGATGCCATTGCGACAGTTGGAGACCCGTTAAGGTCTGTCCCAGGGAAATCGTACCTCTCATCGGGCCATCCGTCAGCCGCCTCAGACCCAACAAAAACCCAGTTCTTGCTGGAATACATAAAGTCATCTTCTAAGATGTTGCAACCAGCCCAAAGGCCCGTCGTCTCCATCTCGTCGATTACTTGTCCTGTGTAGTCGACAATCTTTCCAACCTTCTCCGTGTTGTACCAGTAGCTTGTTAGATCTTGAGCGTTGACAACAAGCCCCTCACTTGAATTCTCTGGCCGCGCAACATGACTCTGCGCTACGGTCTCTTCCCACTTCTTTGTCGTATTTCCAACTGCACTTGTAGCCCCAGTCGGAACCAGGTTGCCACGAATGTTCCCATTGGTGTCGAACCCAGAGTCTTCGTTCAGAACAATTCTATTCGCGAAAACAGACGCATCATCTGCCCATGATGCAGCTGTGTCAAAAGAGGTGGCTGAGATGGCGCCAGCATTGTTCGTCCAGACAGGGACCTCTGTTGGAGTGCCTGTGACTGTCCAGTTTTCTGCTACACACCCGTCAACCCTCAATCCAACAAAATCGCTCAGGGATACATCGCCACGGAACGCACAGTGGCTCAACGTGGTGTCGAAGTTGTGGACTTGGCCAGTGTCTTCCATGTTGAAGCAGGTATTTGTCCCGTCTTTGTCGACGATTATGTTTTCAAACCGGGTTCCATAGCTTCCCCTGGAGTCGACAACCGTAGCAACACCCTGGGTCTGAATGATGTGCAGGTCCTTGAAGACACCAAAGTATGTTGACTCTATGTCAAGAAGGGTCACATTGAAACCAGCACTCCGATTGTCGTAGATGGTAAGGTTTTGGAGCTTGGTTCCAGTGCTGTAAATCGAAACCCTTGCCCAGCCAGAGCCCCCTCCAGCTGCTGCAATATCCGCAGTGAGGCTTCTGCTAGCCTGGAACGTGGAGTTGTCCAGAATCTTTGTTATGGCAAACGGGTCGCTGAATTCAGACCGGGTTGCGACTGGCCTCAAGTTCCAGTTCCACAGCATCCCAACATCACCAACCCGTGCCCAGTGAAGGAGGTTTGTCTCACCGCCGCCAGAGATAGTGTAAATCTGCCTTGTGGCATCGGACTCTGTAATCTCAAGGTAGTTCAGAGACTCGATATTGATGGCTGTGTTGTACCCGCTCTGTACGAGGACAACGTGCCCATCGCCAACGACCTCCACACCTGACAGAACTTCAATTGGATACAGGAATTCGTACTCACCACCCTTGATAAGGACACGACCTCCAACACCCCTCAAAGACCATATGGCATCCTGGAGTCCGGTGAATGTGCCCTTCTGACCATCCTTCCCAAAGACTGTGATGGGGGGAAGTGATTTTATCTTCGTTGGATGGACATGGACATCAGCAGCAGATGAAATGGTATTCGATGCACCAACGGGGATGCTTATCTGGGCAATGTATTTGTCCCTGGGGTGGACTTGTTTTTTGTCCTGGAAAAGCTCAACTCTGCTCATTGAGCTAAGTTTTGTATGAGAGACCGTATTTGTTATAAGGTCTACAATGGAGATGCTTCCATCTCTATCGAAAATCGCCTCTCCGGATGAGTTGTTTTCAACTGCATAGTCAACGCTGTTTGTGAAATCTGTATCGAATTCAATGTTTAAACTATCTGGGGCTATGTTAATTCCGTCGCTTACAAGTGTTGGCTGAAACTTGAACCAGTAAGATTTTATGAAAATTCCTGAAACAGTTACCCCGAGCCAGCACAGGTTTCCTAGATCATCAGAAAACGCACTGTGCCACTCAATGCTTGTCACACTAAAGTCCGAATACAGAACTACAGCATCGAACCCAGTGCGCTCCAGCATCGTAGGTTCCCAGGCAATGACACCTTCATTGGCCAAAACGGCTTTGGATAGGTCTACCCAGACTACATACACAGAGCCCTGTGGCGAGATGACAACCTTTGGCTGCTCAGCATTTGCACTTCCAAGAGTTATCCCGGTACCCGTCCCGTCGTTGACCTCATTTGTTCCCGTGGCAAGAGCTTGCTCTGGGGTAACAACCTCACAAGCCTGATTGATGACAAGGTGTCGAATTTCACCTGTTGTCAGGGCCCCGCCCGCATGCACGTATGCGATATGGAGATTCCCGTCAGGGTGTGCTTGGATGTACGGGGCCGTGTGATTTAGGCCTCCATTGAAACCACGAGCGAACTTCGGCGAAACAGCTACAGCACCAGCAGTTCCCCAAGTTGCATCAGCAAGGGCATACTTGGTGTAGTAAATTTGGCTGTTGTTCGGTGGTGCTTCTGGATGCTGAAAAACAATATGTGCATACAGCGGATTGTCAGTAGTCCCTTCCCCTGTGACAACCATGTGCGGATTTGACGGGGTAAAGGTCATCGATGTAAAGATGTGGATATCACTTACACCGATTGATGCACCATCTGCTGTGGTTCTGAAAATAGCTACTTCAGTTCCTATGATGCAGCACCCGTAGAGCCTGTCGCCGCTTTCTATGTCTTTGCGCTCAGCAAGGAATACGTCCGAAACAGTTCCGCCTGCGGCTGTTGCCGTAGGACCAACACCAATCGCCCGTGTGGCTGTATGGTCAAGCCGGGCATGGTAAAGGTCGGTTCCATTGCCATAGACGACAACGTGCTCACCTGTGGCATTGTAGGCAACAGAGGGCTTAGTGTTACCAGCCGAGGTACTGATTGATCTTGTTGGCGTTGTGTTTGCGTCTTCGTAGTATGGATTGTTCAGACTTAGGGTTTCACCCTTGGCATAGACAATCTCTGGAGGCACGTTGAGATTGTCAGAAGACCGCCTGGCAATGATGTAGTCTGTGCGAGGGAAATCAGGGTCAACAGATGTCAGGTCAAACTCTATGGAAGAGTTTGGCTCTCCGAGGGACGTATCCACTCCGAGGGTTTTTTTGACACCTGCAGAGTCAGCAATCTCACCCTGCTTCAGATGGAACCCCTGGTTGGTTCCCCAGCCCTTGTAGCCATCATCGAACTCGACATCTGCATCAGAAAGTCGTGCACCACTTGCATCAGCACGGCTTAAAAGTGCTTCCTTGCGAAGTTCAATTAAGGATGGCAGAGGGGGATTTACCCAAACGTTTTGGCTCCTGGAAGCGATGACAATGGCGTCATCGTTTGCATCCTGATTCCCCTCAGCAACGGAAATGGTCACGCCGCTGGTATCTGTTGAATCAGGACTGGAGACAAGGATGTGGACATGGTCTTTGAACGAGGCGTAGTCAGGAACAACCACCCCTGATGTTACTTCGTCCTGAAAAACAGTTACGCCATTTTGGATGAATATATACGGAGCAATATCAACGGTCGTAGATGTTTGAACCGTAATTTCACCGCCGTACAGCAGGGCATCCCCACCTGCAATATTGTCAATCTGAGCGTTCAGCTCATTGACGATATACGGCGCAAAAAACGATATACTTTTTGTAATGGCCATGGGTTACCTTCTCAGAATTACGCGGATGTCCCAGGTTCCTGTGGATGTTGTTATATGTGCAGGTGTCCCGCCGCTGAAGTCATAGAAGTACGATGCAGGCGTTTGTGGGTTTATAAGATACAGGCCAAATTGGGATTCGTTTGCTGTTATTTGGATTCCCTGGATTGGTGTTGTTGTCACAGCCCATGTTGTTCCACCAATCTCATCCGCGTGCTGAACATCGATTCCAGACGGTGGGTTTAAAAGGTATCGTTCGGGCGAATCACCGCGAAACCAGACTTCGACCTGAGTAGGCACTACTCCAAGGTAGTGGTTCGTCAGGGAGTTTGTAAATGCCCCCGCAGAGTCGCAAGCTATCCAGCCTGTGTCATAGATGCCACCAAAGGCATATGGACGAACAGCAGTGAAGTTGGCTGCTGTGATGTCAGCTTCGCCGATGTAGGTTCTTCCCTCAGTGTACGTTTTGGTGCTGCTTATACCCAGGGCAGGATGGTTCGGTCTCCATATTTGGTGCTCAACATTTGCTATTGTTGTAACACCAGATGGAAACTGGAACTCGCCAAAGATATCAAGCTCATTGTCGCCGCTAACGGTTTTGATGACATAGTCCCCGTCAATTGCGCTTGACTGGGAAAGAATCTGAAGGATGTCTCCAGCACGAACGCCGTATGACAGAAACGAGCTACCCGTCGTTGTAAGCCTGTCAGGGTTTGAGCTTACAATAGTCCCTGTCGTAGGAGCCACCGATGGACTTGCTCTTTGAGTTGTGTTTGCAGGAATAATCCTTGGGTCCAGGGTGTAGTCTGCACCAAGGGGGTTTCCGTAAAGCTCTGAAAACGGCCTGTCTGAATTCAAGAAATCGTTTTCATTCCTTGTAGCGTACAGATACCATGTCTCTGTTCCTGCAACGCCAGATATGTCAGTTGTAAAATTCACAACCATATCACCAGGGACCTCAAAGTAGTACCCATCAATATTAATGATGGTTCCGCCCTTGAGAGTGATGTACAGCGCGTTTTCTTCTATGTAGGTCGGGGTTGACCCTGTGGCAGTTCCTTCAACCACAGTACCTGGCGTAAATCCCCGAACAGGAGACTGAACGCCATCAGAGACGTCCTGGTAGCGGTTAGCAAGCTTGGCAATCCCAGTTGCTGCCTCTGGGTTTGTTGTGTTTCCAAACCTATCCTGGTCAAAGGAAGCGCGGATTTTTGCTACTTCTATTTCAGCCAGGTTGAATCGTTGGCGAACCTTTTTCCCCTGGTCTGAGCTAGACCCAAGGGAATAAACCTCAGAGCGCGTAAGGGCTTCGAAGTCCGGAGAGTTGTCCAGATTCGGAGTTCCGTCACTGTTCAAGCCCTCATCGAGCCGCTCCTCAAGAGATGTTTTAGTTCCCTTGAGATTGCCAGTGGCTCCCGTTGTTCCAACCAAGTCTGTATTCAGGTCATCAAGGTGCTCATCAAGCTCCTCGAAATTTGCATTGACCACTGTGTCCCAGTTGTCAACGTATTCGCCGTTGTCCGGAAGAGTCAGCTCAAGAAAGTTTGTCTTGGTTGCCATGATTCACCTACTGGACAAAAATGGTCCAAGTTACCGTGAGCGTCAGCGTATCTGCTGGGTCAAACGGCTGTGATTTGAAGGTTCTAATGGAGAACATCGACTCAGATGAATCAGGGGTATACCCCTGCTCAATTTCATCCTTTGTCGTCTGGGTTCCATCAGAGATAATCAGAGCTGCCTCGTTTATCACATAGGGGCTGCTTGTAAAGCTGCTCGGTGTGATATCGGCACTGGCAAAACTGGTCACGAACCGCATGCTCGTTGATGTCGGCTGCGTCGCCGTGTCCCGGCTCTGCCTCAAAACCTCGTGAAAAAGCGTTGTCCTGGCTGGCCACGTGGCATCAGGGACCTTCGGTACATAGGGCTGTCCCGTCAGTGTCCCATCGTCTCCGATGGCCATTCGGTAAATCCGATTGCCAACAGCCGCTGTCGTTGTGGTGCCTTCCAGAATGTCAACAACTGTTTCGAGGCCAAGGTCTACAATGAAGTTCTTGTCCTCAATGCAGTTGATAAGCACTCCGTTTTTGTTAAAAAACTCCAGCTTGATGCTGCCTCTGAAGTTCAGACCTTCGCGAAAGTTACAGTTCTTTTCGCGTAGACCCATGATTAGCCCCGCCAATTTTTGCCAAGGATTATACATATTTCATCGCCTTGTCGTCAAGGTTAGATGGGCTCCGCTGCATCATTCGGTGGCGGTGCTCCAGGGTTTGTCAAATAAATAGCAGCACTGGATANNTGAACGAACCAGATATTGTTACATCTGTTTCATTCACTACAGATGCTATCTCATATACTCCCATGTTGCTGTTTGAATCATCTCTGATCACAAGATTTAAACCAGGCTTTACACGAAGTGCTAGAAGGTTGACAGCAGAGTCCACTCTAAATGTCGTTGCATCAACAACGAACCCGTCTGTTCTTTCGTGAAGAAAATGTTCCAAAAAGTCCAGTGAGCCCTGGTCGAGATTCCACGTCTGAGAAATGATGTGGTATTCTCTATCAACTTCCTCCACATCAAATGGCCCATCGTAATTGGTCTCAAAAATAGTGAGGTTGTTGTCATCGATGACATCGAGCACTTCATAGTGCCCAAGGTTTTGGCCTGCAGCGATTCTTATAACATCACCAAGACTTGCATCGGAAGTAAACGTTGCACTGGAGTCCGTAATATGTGTGATTTTCAGAACAGCAGATGTCCCAGTGAACGGGTTTTCTGTGGCAGCAAAGTCCGGCGTTACCAAAACCTCGTTGGTGTTCAACACATGGGTGATGACATAATCACCATCATTTCCAGAGCCGCTTCCACCTATCTCGATTGTCCTGCCAACATCTGCAGAAACAAACGTTCCACCATTGTCACTGAAATGTGAAGGGAAATCGATGCCACGTGTTCCAGTTAACGTTCGAACCTGGTCTGTTGTAATGATACATGTTCCGTTGTACTGATACTGGTCCGGAAGAACAGCGTAGTTTTGCCAGGAGTTTCTGAAAATCGTTGTTAAGTCGATTTCGAGCGATATGTCAGAGGGCTGCAAATCCTCTTCAACATCGAGAGTTTCCTCGACATCCAGGGCAAACGCAAAAACAAACTCACTCCACTGCGGCTTGAGATTGTTCAGGAAGGTGAACACATCCCCCGTGTTCAAAGACTCACTGGCTGCCTCAACCAAAGCTTGTGGGATCCAAAGATGTTCTTCAAGAAGCGTCAGCGCCTTGGTCTCATCTGTATCCCCAGAGCCCCGGGAAGCANNAGCATTCTGTGTCAGAAACCTGTCTATTCCACTTCTTCCAAGACGGTTTTCCACGAATCCAGGGTCATTGATTTTGTCCCAGATTCGGACTCCATCTGTTAGCCTCTGGAATCTGTAAACCTCATCTCCAACCTCGACAATGGCTTGTAGCCCATCCAAAACCGTGTGGGTCTCTGATACACCGTCGCTATTCGTTACAGTGATTGAGATATCGATTCTTTCATATACCTCCGCAAAGAATCCGGTCTCCTCGATGGCAAACTCCCCATCCTCGTTAAAAGCAGGCTCAACACGTACACGGTCAGGACGGAGTATTTCAGTGATTGTATAATCCCCGTCGTTGTACGTGGAGCCAGCGACTCGAAGAATTCTGCCAACATCATCACTGGAAAACGTTGTGAGTGAGTAGGTGAAATTGTCGATGATTGGAAGGTCTAAAACTCTTCCGGCGAATCCTGTCGCCTCATCGCTTGGAGGCGACGGAGAGACAGTTACAGTGTCTACAGCACCAAAAGCAACAGATGAGTCAATTCCGGTTATCTCATAGACTCCGTTATTACCAGAGCTAGAGTCGTAAATGACCAAGGGTTTGCCAATGTCATCTTCGGTAAATTCAGATGGTGTACTGGCCACTATTCCATCAAATAGAATGGTTGCAGATGCGGTGGTAATTGTATCTCCTGCATCTGCTGGCAGGGTCCTATCCTGCTCTCCGCCCTCATAAAGAGCTGCTGTAAACCCTGCTGTCTCATCTGCTACAGGGGCTGGATAAACCTCGACAGAAGCCGATGATGGGACATTTACAATCCAGTAGAATCCATTGTTCCCAGCGCTTGAAGTGGTGATTCTGATTTTTTTCCCGATGTCCCCAAGGTCGAAATCAAAGTCAAGGCCAGTGTTGTCAGGAAAGGAAAAAACCCTTGTGGCTGCCGTGATGGTATCTGTCAGTCCGGTGATGACATCGCGAACAGGCTCTGTGGATATCAGTGCCCCAACTGTCACATCCCTGTTGAGGTTGTCCTGGGTGACAATGTTTGTGACAGTGCCTGCTTCCGTAGCAAACGGAAGACCTAAAAGAATCTGCATCCCAATCAGCAGATTCTCGTGCGTGGAACCTGTCCAGTAGACGTACCAAAGGCCCCTTACAGCATCAAGATATTCCTCAGAGGATTCCTTGTAGAAATCAACGAGAACACCAAAGTTCCTGTAGACCGTCTCCTCGTCGACCAGGGTCTCCTCTGCCCATAGGGTTGGACCATCGTTTTGGCGGGTTGTCACAGGTTCAACCCTAAAAGAAATCTTCGAATCACCAACCGTGTAATCAACTCCCTCACGGAAGATCCAATTTGGGTCTACGATTAGATCTTGCATCGTTGGGACAGACGCCACATTGCTGTCCACATTGATGGCGTAGGGGAAGGCATTGATGGAGTACGTCACATTTGCTTCGTCAGAGGCAAATGTCTCGTTAATTTCTAGGACCGTCGTGGATAGGACTTCCTTGACCGTGTAGGTGCCGATGTTCGCACCTATCAGAATCGTGATGGTCCTGTTGACCTGGACTCCTGTGAAATCAACAGATGTGTCACTGATTCTATTATTGACGGAATCGATGACACCTGTGGTGCTGGAAAGCGGAACCTCTGTCGTATTGTCGTAGTCATACCCAACAAAAACTGTCTGCCCACTGGTTATCGAACCAGAGGCAACTCTAGCTATCTGGCGATTCGTTTGGTCGATGGTGTAATCAACATCCTCCTTATAGTACGGATGCGTATAATAAATGTCGACCAGAGTCCCTGAAGGTATGCCTCCAAATTCAACACGGCTAATAGTCCCCTCTTGCAAGTTTACCCTGTAATCCCTGTCCTTGACGAAGACCGCTGAGCCTTCCAAAACCCTTAGCGTGTTCGCTTGGATGTTGTCATAGGTCAGGTTGTAAATATTTGTATCCTCCATCGTTATCTGGTCTTGAGATACGATGGAGCCGTTTTCATTTGCAACAGTTACAGAGTCAAAAAGAATGGCATCGTTTGCCAGGTCTTCAGGGATTGTTCCTGTGAGGACCAGCTCTTCCGTGATGTTTTGGATATCACAGGTATCGGAGTTGAGCTGATACCGATTCCACCTCTGTGTGTTGAATACAGCTACATCTTCAACAGCTATTGCAAGAGATGACTCAAATGTCTCCTGGTAGATATCTGCAACAATCATTGTCAGAGCATGCCAGTATGCAGCTAGCAGCTCTCTGTCTTCTGTTGGGAGCAAGTCCCAGAAGTCATGTAAGAATTGATATAGGAAACTAGCGTCCCGTGCCATAGCTCTTTCCTAGCCTCCCAGGAACAATCTTTCCGCCGGTATTTGGCTCACGGGGAGTCTCATCATGGTCGCCAAGGGCGCCACGTTGCTTATCGTGGAAGAACTCCCGCCTGTCCGATTTCCACTCCACATCATACGGAACGCCACGCTCATGCATAAGAGGGTTGCCATCTGCCTCTGGAACGCCCTGGTAGCTTGCCCACTCGCCACCTGCTCCCCATCCCTCATGAAAGGCACGCTTGAAAAGCTCGTCTGCGAATCCTTTGAAAAAGCTCATACCGTTGTCCTGACGAGGGTGATGTCCCCTGGTATAAAGTGAGCGATGTTTGGAGTCAGCGGCTTATCTGTTTGAGGAAGCTCTGTTCCTGCAACGGTTCTTGTTGGAACGGTCAACTCTCCGTCGTCTGTGCTTGTGATAAACTCAATGGTACCATCGGTGTTATGTATCTCACCCTTCAAAGAAAATCCAAGACCAACCTGGGATGCGCCGTTATTGTAGAGCAGGTCGACGATGTCGCTAAGCTCAAGGGACTCTCCGATGGGGACTGTGTCGATGAGGTCTTCAACGGCAGTCTGCATGCCTGTTGCAGAAAGGGCGCTTGTATTTGAGGCCAAGACCCTGTACGAGATCGATGTTACTGTGTCTACGAATACAGGAATGAAGTGCTTCACCTCAAGGTCTGCGGGCTCAACCCGATTAAGGTCGTTCTCCACATAGTTTTGGTATTCGGCAATCTGAGGCGCGTAGTCGTACGTGACCCTCAGACTGAACCCTGTGTACGCCTTGGAGATATCGATGTAGTTATCTTCTGCAGTAGAGAACCTGAGGCTTGCCTCCACGACACGCAGAAGCCACTCAGGACCGGTTCCAATGCCATAGGGCCCTATGCCATATCCACCCTGTCCATACCCGCCAGTTGTGTCCAGGAATGTCCCTGTCGGCTCCCCTGTTGACGGGTCCAACACCTCGATGGACTTGACCTTCATCACAGGGACATTTGTGATGGTGTAGTCCTCTCTGCTTGTGCTTCTTGGGGTCTCGATAATATCTATAGAAAGGGGGTTGTAGTCATATGTCGCATTGATCACGTCGTCAATTTGCCACTGCACTGTTCCAGCTACCACCGCAGGGAACTCGTTGTATATTGTGATCAATACAGACGTTGCTGTCTTGACAGAATATACCCCCGCAACACTCGATGGAGATGTGATGGTCAGCTGCATCCCAGGGCGGACAAAGGTGAAGTCAGAGCCACCGTCGATGAACTCTTTGATGCTTCCAGTTCCATCGTCCTGTGTTGTCCCCGTGTTGTTCCTGATGTGGAAGATACTTCCCGTTGGAACCCTGCTTATCTTTCCCGTGCTCAGGGTAACAAGATAGTCTGATGTTTCAGTGTATCCAATAAACCCATCCGCAGACCTAANNTACTCCGTAGGCGTGGCAGGCTGATACGGATTTGAGCCAGCTGCATCCTGAAGCATTACCACCGTACTTGACCCTGCAACCTGCCTCGTCGGGTCTGAGACAAGCCCTGTGACATCGTACGTTGAATCCTCGGTCAAAGATGGCGTCTTGACCCATACGTCCACGTATCCACCCACGTGGGTGTTGTAGACGATGTCGCGCTGCATCTCAGGGTCGCCAAAACCTATGGGCTTTATCTCCAGGATGGTCGGGAAGTTGTCCTGCATCGTGGTGATAATGCCACGGCCTGTCACAAGAGCCCTGACGGTTACAGCAACCTCAATCCTGTTGATGAGTTCAGTGTTGGTTTCCCTGCTCACCCCATCGGAAAAAGCAGTCAGGTTTGTTACGTTTGCAACATTGGTTGGCTCGTTTTCAAACTCTTGGATACCTCCAATGTCAACGTTGCCGTCAGAGCCTTCTTCCTCTGCCTCAACAGGGGTTTCGAAATAGTAAAGACTCCCATCAACATTCAGAGACATCTCTGCCGCTGTAATGGAAATAGGGTTCGTGTTCAGGTACCTCTTCCCTGATGAATCCAGGAAGGCTGCCAACCCTGTTCCGATATCCACAGCTTGCGGGGAGAAGTACCGAACACGAACAGTTCCTGTAGCCTTTCCACCTTCAGACCGCTCGATGAAAACATTGCTCGCCAGAGCGTCAACAACATCCTCATCGAAACCGTCTGGGTCGTCCTCTTCCAAAACGGTTAGGATGCTTTGATTCTGCTTGACCTCGTCAATCTCGTCCCGAAGAGGCTGCAGCACAACGGAAAGAGGCTTTACCATCAGCTCCGTTGTGACAATCCCGCCACCTGTATCGAACGTCGAATCGTATTCAAGGAGTCTTTCAACGATGAAATCTGTAACTTCAAGAGCCATTACTTTAACCCCACGACTGCATCTGTGGACTGCTGGTCCAAAGATGTCACTCGGATGATTATCTCAAGCTGCAGGTTCTCTTCATCTGGGACAACATCCATCAGCTCAAGTTTGCCAAGCTGCTCATTGGCAGGTCGATTACTTGACGCCTGAAGTGTTTTGATGTTGTTCTCAGCCGTTTGGACCATAAGCTTAATCTCTGCGAAGATTTCAGCTTCATCGTCAAATGCGATGTTGGCTCCAATTAAAGACCTCAGATTCGCGCCTGTTTCAGGGTCTGTAATATCTCTTCCGGGAGAATGGAGCAATTCGATAGTGACGATCTGAACAAGCAGGTCGATCCCACTAACGAACTGAGGAGGACGGCTTATCCCAATCGAAAGAACGCCTGTGACAGGGTCCCTGGAGACTATCTTGACATCGGACATTAGAACCTTAACTGTCCCCTGCAGCCGCCCTGGAGCGCGTCAACGTCTAGCTCGTCAACCGCATCCTTCAAGGCCCCTCCAGGGGAAGTCGATATCTCCCCAAGAGCATCTTCAAGACCATCAGCCGCTGCAGATATTTCGTTCACTGTTTCACCCGCTTTTGATGCCAGACTCTTTAGCTCTGTGACTATCCTCTGAACCTTTTCCAGGTTGTCCTGACCCTCAGCAAGAGCGTTTTGGATTTCTAGAACAGCAGCGTTTTTCCCGGAGTCGAGTATATCAAAAGCTGCAGCAAGTTCACTAACCCTTTGTGACTCAAGCGCCTCACGAAGCTTCGTCACGCTCTCCAAGGTGATGGTGTCTTCGATAACAGCCTCAACATCTATCAGGCATTTTATCGCAAGCCCAATATAGGATGCGTCATCAATCGTTGTATCGAGGAAGTTTTTGAACTTGCCCAACTTCAATAAATCCTTGGCGCGGTCCATTCCAAGAAGCTCAAGAAGCTGTAGCATATCTGTTAAAAGCTGGTCTGATGTTGGCTCCGTTTGAAAAAGAGCAAGAGCAGAACGAATCTCGCCTATTGCATCCAAAGATTCCTGGATTGCAGAGTCTCCACTTCCTGTGACTGTATANNAATTATTTATCTTGTCCTCACCCATCAGGGTCATAATATTTTTCCCCTGACCGACCAAGGTGGAAACCTGAGAGCTAAGAGCCGTCGTACTCTCAATGCCCCCAGACACGTTTTGGCTATTTACCTCGGACAGCGCCTCCAAAACCTCGTCAACCTCTTCCTCCATCGCAGCAAGCCTGTCCGCATCGTCGCTTCCAGAAGAAAGTTGGTTTTGGAGACGTGGAGTCATGTCCAAAATTGACTCAAGCCTGGCACACCAGGAAAGGGAGTGGATTCCTATGGTGCTCAGATTAGCCTTTGTTAGAGCCTCATCGATGTCATCTCGAAGCTGCTGCGTGCGCACGCGTATCTGAGTAACAAGCTTTGTCCTGAAATTCTTCATCGCAATGGACTCAGCAGCTTCCTCATAGTTTGGAATTACAGTATCCAGCTGAGCTAGATAGTTGTTGATTCTTCGCGTGTTTCTCTCTACTGCAAGAAGCTCACACTCTATTTGCAATGAAAGCGGAATAACCGAGTATACAGAAAGCTTTCTCTGCGCGTCGGTCAGGTACTGAGTTGGCAGTGCGCCATTTGCAGCAGCCGTCGCCACATCCAAAACGTTTACGTCTGTGTCTGGAGAAATAAGTGCTTCAGCAGCCTGGATGTTTGTGATGGCTCCATCGAGTTCTTTTTGGACAAAGATAGCCTGGCTGTTTGTCATCGAAGATTCAAGTGCAACGAGGCGGTCTACAGCATCGCCGAGCTTCGATGAGGCAAGCTCGTAGTCATCCTTGATGAGCGCAGCAGTATCTGTCGGATTGTCCACGGCAGATTGGATGACATTGTTCAGCTGGACCAGATGCTTTTGCATGTCCGTGAGACTCTGCTCTTTAGCATCTAGCATCTCGTTTAGTTCTTCGATGATTTCAAGGATTGCAGAGTATGGCGCCTCCTTTCTTAGCATCACAGCTAAAGAAATGATTCCATACACAGCCTCAGTCATATTGGTGATGCGCTGGATTGCATCACCAATTCCTGGGTTGCGTTGAATCACTTCTTCAAGGATGCTGTTAAGCTCCCTTTTTACCTTGTTTATAATAATGGCCTCACCAATACTAACCAGCTTCCCAGTCAAGTTCCCCGAGGAGAGGGTGGAAACATCTTTTGTTAGCTGGGTAATATTAGTGGCGGCCAAAGCATCAACTGGGTCTGTGAAAGATGCAATAACACCCTGCATCTTCAGAGCAAGCTTTGTCGCGCTTTGCGTGATGAATGAAGTATAAGCTCCAGTCAAACATGCTACAGCTGCGTCAAAACTCGCCATCTTCCAGTTCCTTGTTGCAATCTCTACAATGAAGGTAAATCTTTTGCTCCTTCATTGTAGAGAGGAAAACATGACATCCGCACTCACACTTCACAGTGCCACGTTTGAGCTTGGACCGAATCCAAACAGGAAGTCCTTTATCGGTATCGTTTTTCATACCTTCTAGCGATTTGCCTTTTGATGGCCCTCACCTTCTGAGGGGAGATTCCAAGAATCTGTGCAAGCTCCTCGTTGTTGTCCACGGCAGGACGGCCATGCATCCCGTAGGTGTACTCCAAAACGTTTTGCTGGTCTGGACTAAGTTCCATGTGGAGGAAATTCAATTGCTCCATGGCCTTGGGAGACTCTGGCGCAATGCTTCCCAGTCCTGCTGTTGTGGGGTCTACGATGATGTCTTTTCGGATTTCTGTCCGAAGAAGATCTATATCCTTTTGGGATATACCCAGGTCATCTGCCATCTCAGCAGATGAAGGTGGCCTTCCAAGGCGTTCTGTGAGAACGGTTTCTCTGTCTTTGTACTGCCAGACCATGCGTGACCGTGGGTCAGGCATTTTCCCGATGTTGGAGTAAGTTCTGACGAAGCGCCCTGTGTGGCGGAGGTGGTTGCCGATGTGAGTGTTGAGCTGGCCCTTGTTTGGGTCATAGGTTTCCAGGCCACGGTGGAAGTTCTGAATCATGTCCGCCTTGATGGTGGATACTGGAAGAGTCCCACCTGTCCTGGCAGCCTGGAGGTGACGCTGACCCATGTAATTCATGAAGGGGGTGTAGCTGTCGAGCAGGAACTTGAAGTCGTCTTTGTTCCTGTCCTGGCTCCACCTTTGCCATGCTTCGAGTTCTTGCTGTTGCTGCTGTTTCCTACCA
>JABAHP010009975.1_pt1 | contig 26328 bp, 40 predicted proteins | sample 7062081 | NCBI WGS metagenome assembly JABAHP01 (sample SAMN14534357, study PRJNA622989) | marine sediment metagenome | biome: marine biome [ENVO:00000428]; feature: marine pelagic biome [ENVO:01000023]; material: deep marine sediment [ENVO:00002113] | place: India: Gulf of Kutch | collected...
ACTTTATTTTTTTCTTCTTTTGTTATCACTTTAAGCAGAGAGAAATTATTTATTTCTTTTATTTCTTCTTCAAAAATATCCTCAAAATTAATTTCTTTTCCGCTGATTAATTCAAGATTTACTATTGCCATTCTTGACAATATATCCAGCAAACTACGAAATTGTAGTTCATCATAATCATAATTTTTTATTATTTCATCACGATGATTATATAATTCGGTGTTAACTGTAATTAATGCAATAAAAATTTTTCTCGTATCATTAAGATTTTCTGCAATATTTTTAGCTATACTGTCGCATTCCTTGTCGGAAAGATAATTTTTTATTATTTCCTGTATGGTTTTTTTATAAGGTTTTTTTTCCATTGGTGACCTGCTGTTTAGTGAAAATTTCATATTCTGATTTATCTAAATATTTTTCAAAAAAATCAATATTTTTATCTGAATTTGATATATCATCTCCAAATTTAACTAATAAGTGTGCTAGTTTATTCGTTCCACTCTTGATTAAAAGATCATTATAGTCAATTTTTTTATTTTCATGAAATTGAAAAAACCTTTTAAACAAATAACAATTTTGTAAATAGTTTTTTCCGAAAGGAGAAAATCCATGTGTTTCAATAAGTTTTTTATTTAGTTCATCAATTTTTAGTTTTTCTGCATACGGAATATTAATCATGACGGTTTTATTTGTGTTGTTTATATCTATTTTTAAAGTATATTGAAATTCGGTAACGTATTTTTGTAGCAATTCTGATAGAGTTAATTGTTTTAATTCTCGATAAAATTCATCAAATAATTCCTTTTTTTCATCTTGTTTTTGAAAATACTCATCAACCAATTCTATAAATGATATTTCTCGATTTTCTTTTTTAGTGATAAATTTTTTAAATAAAAATGTTTGTACTATCTTTTGATATTCCCCCTCTTCATCGCAAAAATAATAAGAATTAATCATTATAATCATTTCCAAATCTTTTTTTGGAATTTCTATTTTAAAACTTTTTTGATGCTCGGTTGAAATGACGAGCACACAATTTTCACGATTATTATTTTTCAATTCATCTACTAACTCATCCATCACTTCAGAATTTGTTAAAAAATCGCTTGTTTTAATTTTTTTACCGCTTATTTTTTCGATGATTTCATAACAATACCCAATCAATATATTTTGAAATTTTACATAAAATTCTTCCCCTTCTTCCGCCACCAATCTATCTTTGACTATCGTTATAAATTGAGTCATCCCGAGAATGATATTTAATACTTTTTTAGGGTCTAGTAAATTTTCGTTGAGGAATTTTAATGAGTCATCATAAAATTTTTCACCTAGATATTTTTTTACGATCTCATTTAAGCCTATAGGAATTTCCATTTATAGTAAGCTCCTCCAATAACAGATGTATAAATTTTTTATATGCATGTTAACAGCTTCCTTTTGGTGCTGGAAAATATTTTGCTATAAATTCAGATAGGTTATCTTTATGAGCATCACATTCTTCTTTAAATTTTTTGTATACTATTTTAAATGGTAAATCTTTATCTGATTGATGTTTGTACCACTGTGCAAATAATATTATTGCGTGTTTAAGTAGGCGTTTTTCGTTTGCTGAAGAATAATTTTCCAAAGCTAAATCAATCTTTTTCATCAATTCGTCATCAACCTCAACAGCAATAAATCTAGTTTTATTTTGTTTTTCCATGTTATTTTTTAAGTTTCTCTAATTGATTTTTTAATTCATCAAATTTTTTCTTTAATGTTTCATTGATCGATTACTAATTGCGCGCGCTTTAAAATTTCTGATTCAACGAAAAATTGAAAAGTAATTATTGCGTTCCCGCCAAGAACTGTTAAAGAAATAATGCTAGTTAGCGCATATAAATTTGAGTTTTTACCAACAATATTAAATACCCCTACTGCACCAATCCAACCAAAAATACAAAATAAAACTAAGGTGATACGTAATCTTTTTTGTGATTGATAAGTTTGTTTATCAATTTCTTTCACCATTTTTTTAAAATTAAAATCTTGCTTGTTAGATTCCATGATGAGCCATTTTTTTGATTTATGAAATGGCGTAATAAATGGAATCAAAACATCTATCACGCCAACAAGTCTTGTGATTAACTTGACTTGTAAAAGCGGATTTTATCAGATAAAAAAAAGGCAGTCAATAAAGACTGCCAAAAGATAGCCGCATCTTAAGTAAGGAGGCTTTAGGAAATGCGGCATTCCTTTAGTATATACTAATCACGAAAAAAAGCAATGGGCTGAAAACCATATAAAAATGGCAATGTCAAGCAATATATATACAAATATATATAAAAAATTAAATATATTTATATATACATTTATATTTAAAAAAGTCTTGACAAGTCAATTTTTAGGTGATATAGTAACAAATAGAGATAACATAAGTTATCTTTAATTAATTTTTAATTTTTAATTTTTAAGAGTATTTACTCATGACTACTTATATAGATGACTTTTTATGAAGAAAATTATGAAAATTAAATCATGTCGCAGATTTTTTAAAAATTCCTTACGATGGAAAATATTATATTTTTAGAATAGAGTAAATATTTTTTTAACTTTAATAACTTTAATCGAGGTGAACAACATGGAACATTTAGAAATAACTTATAGACAACTACAGGACTTTCTACTATTGCAAAACGAGCTAACGAAAGACGAATTGGACTATTATGACCGACTGTCGGAAATTTTTTCAAATTCTCCGATCGAGAAATTTTCGATTGCCTGTGAAGAAGTTTAATTAACAATTTATTTTAAGAGGATTTAAAAATGGAAACAAAAGTTATAATAACACCGGATATGATTGATGCCGCAAGAGCAGTTTTTGAAGCTCGTGCAAAGACCGAAATAATCAGAGAAATTGTAGAAAAATATCAACTAGACATAATAAAAAAAATGAAACCAATACATCGACACACAAAAAAATTGATCACATCTGTCAAAAATGCGTATGATATGAATGATAAAGATTTTAAAAAATATATGCAATTATGCCACGATGCAAGATTAAAAGTCGGCTTGAAAACAAAAAGTAAGGAATATTGTCCCCTGTTAATTGCAGAAAGTGAACAACGAAAAAAGGAAAGAGCTTTACTAACGTCTATATCACCCATTATAAAATTCGACATTCATCAATTATTTTACAGTGTGGAACATTATAAAGAAGCAGTTGATATAACTTTGAGATGTTTAGCACAATACATAAACTTATAAAATCATTTTTTAACTAGTTTAATCAAGAGGTTTTTTTTATGAAAATTATTACAAATGAAATTTACGTTCACAAAAAAATAATTAAATGGGCAATCAAAGAATTAAAATCAAACAAAATTGAAATTGAACAAACTAAAGATAGGGAAGGATATGATCTTAATATCTGGCATAACGACGATTTAAAAGAAGCTGTAGCATCTTTATATCTTATCAACACGAATCAGATTTGAGGACTAATTATGAAAAATTTAAACCAAACAATTTACGAATCAAAAATGGTGCTTACGGAAGTTTTTAAGGTACCCCTATCCGATTTTTCCGAATATGCCAAAAACATCAATGCTGAGAAACTTTACACAAAGCTTGAAAAAAAGTGTTTATGCGCTAAACTAAGCCGTTCTCTGCGTTATTCTATGTTTGACTATCTTTGCAATCGTGGTGATAACTTAACGCTAGAGCAACGCAATTTAATCATAAACGGGATTTTGAGTTTCGAAAATTTATTAAAATTTACTTGAGAGGTCTTAAATTAGTTGAGAAAACTTTATTTAACAACCAATGAGGTTAAGTTATTATTATGATTTTGAGATCGAATATTAACAAATGGAGTATAAATGCGCCCTACTCTTGATATTTTATTTGATAATTTTATTGTCGATTATGATAATTTTGCAGGTACGGCATTTATAAAAAAATTCGGGGATAAAAATGAGTACGAATTGATTTTTGAAAAGTTTATAGGTGACAAAAAATTTATAGTTTATTTGCGTGAAAAAATCGGCGAAGACAAATACAAATTTTTGTTGCAGCGTTTACTGGTAGCAATTGGAAAAGAACATGATATTTATTCAAACAAATTAAAAATTAAATGGAAAGAAGCTGATTTTGATGCAGAAAAAGCTGAAAATAATAGCATTTATTATGGAGATGAAAATAATTTGCTGAAAGTAAATAAAATTTTCATGATTTTCTCATTATTTTCAATGATTTTTTTGAAAATAAATGAAGATTATCAAGCTATTAGATTTGGTGAAAATTTAACCATTAAAACAGTTCATTATAATTTTCGTAAATTTGGTAAAAACTTAGAATATGAGATTGCTTTTGAGCCGTTGCTTTTCGACGACAAAGCGCAAATAGCAATTTATAAACAAAATGAATTGATATGCGAAAAAGTGCCTGTTAAGCTTTTTATGCCCCATTAAATTTACGGTATTTATAGGCATTTATGAACAGCATTATAAAAGCATATANNGCATATATAACGCACATTAATAGCCATACGGTGCCAATAATTTTAAGATTTGAATCAGGAGATGACATCGACACAAACGGGGCTAAAATATAGATACTGCAACAGCTTGCAGATAATAAAAAATTGGCAAGAAAATATTTTTTCATATTCATAAAACAGTCTTAGGGGTGGTTTTAGCCACCCCCCACTATCGCTTGGTTAAAATAGTCGATATTCATTCGATTTAAAATACTTCAAAATATCATTCAAATTATGATTTTGAAGTCTATCTTTGATCGAGCTTACATAAGACGATATAGTGCCTGATGATAATTCAAGTTCACGCGCAACATCTTCCGCATTTCTATTTTTAGCTAAAGAAATTAGCACTTCAATTTGTCGCGTTGAAAGTCTGAAATTTTTCAATTCAACACCTAAGTATTTTAGGAATAATTCATTGCCTTGTTTCATGTCATCTTTGTAATTATGTTTATAAATATTATATAGATTTTCTACATGAATATCTTTTGTACTATGAAAATATAATCCGGCAATAGCTTTTATTTTATTATTTTCTGATAAAGGAACTCTTATCCTATTTTTAACTAAACAATAACCATCAGCCCTTAAAAATCCAAGGCCGTCCGCTGCAAATAATTTTGGCTTTGTTTCAGATAAAGTCATTTCATATTCTTTCTGAATTTGATCTGCAAAATTAATTTCTGTCTCAGAATGTTTTGTTTGGAAAAATTTTTCTGCATCATATAAATCTTTATTCTCAAATTCTTCTTGAGATTCTATGCCAAAATCTTTACACCAATTATTATCTATTAATGCATAAGTTAAATTTTCAGCATTCATGATTACTACGGACATTGGAAAACTTAATAAATTTTCGGCTGGTAAAGTTAAGTTTTTTAAATTCAAGTTTCCCATAGGTTTTAAATCGGTGGACTGCAACATAGTTTCGAACTCCTTTAAGTTTGGTAATGGATAATTAAACATGATAGCCTCATAAGTTAAATAGCTTAAATAATTTTGAAATTACCTAAACTACAATTTTTTAAAATCATATCGAGAACACAGGGACTTAATGGTTTATACAAAGATGCATTTCCCCTCAAATCAATTCTCTCAATATGTTCATTGGACAAGCTGATTAAAAAAATATTTGATGAATTTTTTGCAATATAATTATAGACTGAATGTAACAAAGGTGTTTGTTGGTCAATATCTAAAACTACATTGACAGTATAAATATCGCTTATGCTATCGATATATTTTTTATAATCGCGCAAAAAACTACATTTACAACTATAACCTAGCGATTCACAAACTTCTTTTATATCTGCTTGTTCAATTTCATTGTCTGATAAAATTAAAAATTTTCTTCCTTCCATCTTTTTGTCCTCATATAAAGGACAGCGCCAAAAATACTTAGTATTAAGTTTTGCATAAAATGGAAATAAAAAAATCTATAATTTATTGTAAGTAAGTTCTTGTAAGAAAATTACCATTAATGATTAAAAAAAAAGGGACGCAAGTTTTTAAGTCGCGTCCCTTCGCTTGTCGATTGCAATCCATCGCAAAATTTCATCCTGAAATATCGACGTGTATGAGTTTAAACTATAAAGATTATCTTGTCAATGGAATCCTTAAAAGAAATCAATTATTTATTTTTTGTTCAGTTTATGTTCATGAATGATTTTTTTTGAAAAAAAAGTGATTTATATGTTGACATGTCAAGCAATTCATGATAGAATCCTTATATAACTTAGATTTTCTAGGTTTATTTATTTTAAATTTATAAAAGGAGTTAAGTATATGCTTATTTTAACTAGAAAACCAGGCGAACAAATCATAATTGGTGATAATGAAATAACTATATCAGTGCTTAGAATACGAGGAAATCAAGTCCTCTTAGGTACAACGGCAACTGAAAATATTTCAATTCATCGAAAAGAAATTTATGACAAAATTCAAATACAGCATAATCAAGAGGTTAAAGATGAAGATGAAAATTTTAATCAATAATCTATATCGAAATAAAAAAATAAAACTATTTTTTAAAATTCAAAATAGCAAAAGCATAAATAATATTTGTATTTGCCGTAAAGATTTTTTGGATTTTGTTAAAAATGAAATTTTAGATTTTTTTACTATTGGCAGAAATATCTATATTAGAAAGAATGATAAAATTTTCTCTGGGAATAAAAAAGAATTCTTTACTTATTTTGAAATTAGAGAGGGACTCAAATTATGAACTATAAAATATTAAATGCTGATGAATTTTTGACATCTAAAACCATACAACCTGAATGGTTAATAAATTGGCTTGCTAATAATCATGCTGCAATGATTTATTCAAAAACAGGTGTTGGTAAAACTAATTTTTGTTTAGGATTAGCAACGGCTATTTCAACAGGTAAACCATTTTTAAAATGGAACACAAAGGAAAGTAAATGTTTATATGTTGATGGAGAAATGCAAGCAGATGCAATGAAAAAAAGAATGAAAACTTTTTTTAAAAATGATAGTCCTAAAAATTTTTATCTATTTTCTCATGAAAATATAGATAAAGCTTTATATATTGAAGATGAATTAATTCAAGAAATTATTTTAAAGTTTTGCAAAGAAAATAAAATTGAACTTGTTGTTTTAGATAATTTAAGCACATTAAGTAATAGTAATAGAAATTCAGCAAAGGCATTTATGAATAATATTGCGCCGTTCATAAAAACATTGCGGAAAAATAAAATAGCCGTTATTTTAATCCATCATTCTAATAAATCGGGAAAACAAGCAGGTAGTTACGCTAATGATTTAATGCTTGATGTTGTTATTCAGTTAGAAAAACACAAAAATGGCATTGAAATTATTTTTAGCAAGTCAAGACACTTGACAATTAATCCCGCTGAAAATATTATTTATGAAGTTAGTAAGGAAGAAGGATTAAAATTAATTACTAACGAATTTAATGGAAATGAAATTGAAAAGGATTTATCTGTGATTGAATTACCAAAAGAAGAATCACTGGTTCTACCTGCTCAAAAACAATCATACATTGGTTCTGCTGTTAAAATAGTAGCTTCAATATTTTTTGTTTTTATTGGATTTTTAGCATATATGATTGGTTCTAACAAATAGGAATTATTATGAAAATAAACGCACTTAAACAATTTAGAATAAAATTAGGATATAATTTTCAAAAACAATTAGCAAAAAAATTAAATATTTCTCCGTCTATTGTTTCAAATTGGGAACGCGGAAAACATTTTTTAAATATTAGTGACGATAAAAAAAATGAAATTCTAAAAAAATTATATAAATTAGGTTTTGATGAAAATTTAAATCCTTTTGATGAAATTGAAGTTTCTGAAGATGAAATTTATGAAACTAAAGAAGTGCCTAAAAAAGAAGAAATAGAAATATCTGATAAAATTACAGAGGAAAATTTACCTGAAGTTTTGAAAGAAGCAAAAAGCTTAGCCGCAAAACAATCTATATTTGCAAAACTCTTAAAACAAGGAGATATGAAATTATTAATCGGTTCAAATAAATATGGTACTACTCGGGTAATTTACAAATATAAAAACCAAGAAATATACAATCACGAATCTATAAATGGTTTTCATTTTAATTCGGAAGAATATTGAAAAATAGCGTTAGGGTTTATTTAAAGGTATGGGGAGTATAAATAAAGATGAGTGTTAATAATATAATATTAAATACAAATGATAATGCAATTTATTTATATCGTATTAATGATTCACAAAAAATTCATGCTATTGTTGTTTATGACTATGAAGATAATACAGAATTGAATTTATCTAAATTAGCAGAAAAAAATCAAGAAATTTTAGATATTTTATCTAATTTATCATGGAATGAAAAAATTCAAACTCAAGACAAATTAGAAGAATTTATTATATTACAATGTAATATAAAAAGACGCATTCCCTATAATAAAATTTTTAATTTATATGATGAAATTTTAGCTTCAAAAACCGAATTTCATGATTGTCACCGATGTAATAGCGCAAAAAAAAGAATAAGAGAAAGATGGAATGACAATATATGCTCATTAGAAGCATGGGAAAGATTTTTTAAAGTTATATATCAATCTGATTATTTATGCGGAAGAATAAAAGATAATACCGGTAACATTTTTAAATATTCTAGTTTTGAATGGATAACAAAACCTGAAAATTCTTGGAAAATTTTAAATCAACGTTACACAAGATAAATAAAAAGGATAGGTTACGTCCCTACCCTTTTTATAAAACTGAACCAACAGAAGCTAATAAGAATTGGCAGTAATTAGCTTAACAGATGGAGTGTACATAAATGAGCATCAAATGTCAAGCATGCGGCAATAAAATTGTACATTTGGTGGAAAATAAATGCCCAATTTGCGGTTCGTCAATCGAAATAAAAGATAAAAAAATAAAAAAAGAAGATATGATTGGTGAAATATTATATGAAATGACCGCATTATTAAAAGGACGAAAAAGCTTTGAAGAACTTAATAAATTTTGGATAAAACCTCTCGAAAAATATTCTGAAAATACACTTAGGGAAGCCGCTAAACGTATAAGTTTACAATCTGAATATTTTCCTAGCCTCAAAAATTTTATTGACGAATGTGAAAAGATAGAACGCGAACAAAAAGAAAATTTAGAATTTAATTTATTAACTAATGATAAGTTACTTGATTTTATTATAGAAAAGTCAATCAGAAATCCTGAAATTAGAGATTATTTTACAGCAGATGAAAAGATAAAGTTAATTGACAATAAACATGCTATAATCCGACAAGCTATCGATGAATTAGAACAAGAAGTTTTTGATTCAGTACGCAATGATTTATTAAAAGGACGTTTTAAAATACTGCAATTCATTCATGCATTACTAAAAGGATTTAATAATGTCGGCCAATCCTAAACATTTTTCACCTGAAATTGAACAAGGAGTTCTATGCGGCATTTTATTAGATCATACCAATAAGACATGGCAGCATATTTCAGCAATTTTGACAGAAGAAGATTTTTTTATTGATGAATATAAAATAATCTTTAATGCAATGCAAGATATTGCTGATTCAAAACAGCTTATCGAGATAGGAATATTAGAGGATTTTTTAAAATCAGATTCAAAATTAATTAATAAATTAGGTGGTCAAAATTGTTTAAAAAAAATAATTGAAGAAATTTTAAAAGCACCATCAACACCTAATTCAGCTATATATTACGCAAAAATATTAATCGAATATAAAAATTGCAGACAAGGGAATAAAGCTGCCATTGATTTTCAGAAAAATGTAACTAGAAACACTTTTCAAACTGAACTTGAGAAATTAGAAAATAACATTTCTGAAATAAGAAAATCACAAGCATTAGAAAATGATTCAGCTTTAGTCTGTGATAAAATTGGTCAAATTTATGATAAAATTATTGAAGCAAAAAAAAGCGGGACAAAATATAGAGGTTTAATGACCGGCTTTCACGAATTAGATGAAATTTTATGCGGTTTAGAACCAAGCAATTTAATGATTTTAGCAGCTCGTCCTTCTATGGGTAAAACAGTTTTAGGCACGAATATTGCTTTAAATATGGCTAAAGAAGGAAAACATGTCATTTTTTTTAGTATTGAAATGTCAATGGAATCTTTACTTTATCGTATGCTTTCATCTGTTTCTAATATAAATCATTCAAAAATAAAAATGGGAGAATTAAATAAAAATGAAACTGAACAATTAGATAAAGCAAAAAAATCCTTAGAAACAATTCCTCTTCGTATCGTTGAGAATGGATCATTAACAATTAATGATATTAAAGCAAAACTATTTACCTTTGATGAACCACCAGTTGATTGTATTGTTATTGATTATATTCAGCTTATGGAAATTCATGGCAATATGGAAAATAGAGTTCAGGAATTATCTAAAATTTCACGGCAATTAAAGGCAATTGCAAAAGAATTTAATATACCCGTTATTTGTATTTCACAATTAAATAGGAATTTAGAATCAAGAAATGATAAACGCCCTATTATGTCTGATTTAAAGGAAAGTGGCGCATTAGAGCAAGATGCTGATTTTGTTGTATTTATTTATCGTGATGAGATTTATAATAGAGAAACAGCTGAAAAAAATATTGCTGAAATAAATGTTGCTAAAAGCNNAAAGCAGAAATGGTGCCATAGGTCAAACAAAATTGAAATTTATTCCTCAATTCGTTAAATTCGAAAACAGATCAAAATTTTTGATTACAAAAGATAATATAAATACATTTGATTATGATAAACATTATGGGCGCATTCCCAAAAAGTGGAGATAGCCCAAAACTCAACATGTTTGGTCAAAAAACGGATATATTCGATCAAAAACGAACGCAAGTTAGAGCAAACACAAGCATCCAAACATCACAAACTGAATTAAAAGACTCTAAATCGATCGATGTCCACTTTTTGGTAATACGCCCAACATTATTGTTAAAACAAATAGGTAATTTATGAATATTGTTAAAAAATATATGCACGTTGATAAAAAAACTAATGAAAAAAAATTCATAACTTTAAATGCATCTAATGAAGTCATGGTTGTAAAAGATGAAAATTATAAATTAACAAATCTTAAATTTCCTGATGATTTTTATGCGAATGAATGGATTGAGCTTGAAATTTGGGAAGATGAACCAATAACAAAAGATTGAAAAAATATTAATGATGGCTAGATAGCTTAGTCGGTAGCACAACGTAATGAAAATCCGTGTGTCAATGGTTCGATTCCATTTCTAGTCACCAATTTTTAGTAAACTTGACAAACAAAATTTATGCTTAGATAATCACTTAAAAGGATTTTATATAAAAGGATATTTATATGCAGGATGATACTGCCTTAGAAGTGGTTAAAAATGCCGAAATTGTTGAATCGCCTAGAATAAATACACAATTAGCGCATAATGAAATAAATATTGATGAATTATCTCGCCGTGCTGATCAAATAAATAAAATAAAAAATGTAGCTTTAAAAGTTACTAAAGCATCGGATTGGCTTGACCAAAATAATGTACCCTATTTGAGCGAAAAAGGATGCGATCGATTGATGGGATTATTTGGAATTTCATTTGAATTAATAAAAAATCCTTCGATTGAATATGATAAAGATGGTCATTTCCAATATACCTGTACAGGCAGATTTTCAATGCAACCCATATTTATTGATGCAATCGGTTCAAAATCATCACGTGATCCATTTTATAGCATTCATTATGTTGATGGTATCAAACAAAATAAACCGCCGACTGAAATAGATAAAACTCGCATAATGAAGCATGCTTTAACAAATTGTATGGTTAATGGCATTACAAGATTATTGGGTATTAAAGGATTAGGATGGGACGATTTAGCGGAAGCCGGAATTAAAAAAGATTCTGTCGGAAATGTCAATTATAGGAATACAAAAACGCAAAATAGTTATTATTCAAAAAAAGAAACTAAAACAACTGAAAATAAATCACAAAAAGAAGTTTCTTCTGATCAAAAAGAATCAATAACGGAAGGTCAATTAAAATATTTAAAATCCTTGTTGACTCAATTAAATATTAATAAAGAACAGGCATTAACATATTGTACTGAAATAATAAAGCGTGAAATAAAATCGTCAAAAGAATTGACAAAAATAGAAGCAATAAATGTCATAAAATTTTTTAAAAACGAATTAGAAGAATATAAAACTAAAGATAATTTTGAAGCTGAATTAGATAAAGTTTTTGGCGAAGATACACGATAAATTTATGATTATTGAAAAAATAGATATTGCAAAATCACGGAAGATTAAGATTAATCCTGTCAATTCAAACAGGGTATCAACTTTAGGTCATCCATGCGAGCGTTATTTGGTTTTAGAAAGATTGAATTGGCAAGATAAACTTCCTTATAATGTTTCACTTCAATATATTTTTGATTTAGGAAATGAATTTGAAAATATTGTTTTAAAGGAATTAATGGAATCAGGATTTAATATTATAGAACAACAAAAAACAATGGGTTATAAATATAATATTACAGGTCATATTGATGGATTAATTGAAATTAACGGAGAATATTTTCCGCTTGAAATAAAAAGCATTAATCCTTATTTATTTGCTACTTTATCAGATGCTGCAAGCATTTTAAATCATCGGAAATATCATATTAAAGGCTATTATTCGCAATTAAATCTTTATCTTTTTTTAAATAATAAAACAAAAGGCGTTATATTATTTAAGAATAAAAGTACTGGAGAATACAAAGAAATTTGGATAGATATTGATTTAGAGCATTGTGAATTTTTATTAAAACGGGCTGAATCGATCGAAAATCATATTAAAAATAATACATTGCCTGATTTTATTGAATGGGGAGAAAATTGCGAAACCTGCCCTTTAAGGCATATTTGCGGGAATAAAATCAAAACAAAAGGATTCGGTATTGTTAATAATGATGAGCTTGAAGCAGCCTTATTAAGGCGAAATGAATTAATATCATTAAATAAAGAATATGAAAAACTTGACAAGTATATAAAAAGTATGATAAAAAATAAAATGTTTATTATAGGAAATTTTGTTATAGATGGCAAATTCTTTGAACGATCGACCTATAAAATTCCCGAAGAATTAAAATCAAAATATTTAACAAAAACCAAATATTGGAAGTCTGAAATAAATTATTTAGGAGATTAAAAGATGTATTATACAAAAAAAAATCATCATTTGGAAAAATCTATAAAAAAAGAACTTTGCAAATTGATTAAAAAATTTTCTGAAAAATATCAAACCTTAACTTTATGGGTTTTAAATTCACTTAGTCCAAGTGTCGGTATAAATAAAATGGACATTAAAGATATAAATATTATCAAAAAAGCATTTTTAGAGTTACCCAACAGATTTCAATATGTATTATTAAATAGACGATTTTCCCTAACACCTGAAAAAACGTTTGATGATATCGGTGAAGAATTAGGCATATCAAAACAACGTGTTAAACAAATTGAAAACGAAGCAATGATATTTCTTGCGGAAGTTATTTTAGACGCTAAAAATGGAAAAAGATTTTCATGGAAAAACATAATCCCTCATTCGGGAAAAAGATTCGAGCAAAAGGCAGGCGTGGGCAACGAGAAGCATGCAAATTGTTAGAAAGTTTGAATTATACCGTTATTGAAGCTAATAGCGGTAAATTGTCAGAAGATTTTATAGCCATTGATCAAAAATCTGTTACTTATTCTGTTGAAGTAAAGAATCATAAAACTATTAATATACAATCATTTTTAAAACAAACAAAAGAACAAGCCGAACGACGAAAAATTAAAAAATGGTTATTATTGATAAGATTAGGTAATGGCTATGGATGGCTTATTTTAAAAAACGATAAATCATCTTTTATTGCCAATTCTATGTAAAATTCTTATAATAAATAATCAAATTTGCTTAGGATAAGCATTCAAAATAAGGATATTACTGATGATAAGATTTTTAAAGAAGAAATTAGTTTCTTCTAATTTACCCGTTTCAAAACCTCAAAAAGCAGTTTGTATTTTAAAAAGCAATCAAAATTCAGGCGCAAATCAAGAAATCAATGTTATACGCGATCTATTAATTGGGCGCTATGATTCAAATATCACTGGCAATTTATCTTTAACAAAATCAGAAGCTATTCGTTATTATAAAATTTGTTCGCCTGTTTTTACGGCGATTGATATTGTCTCAAAAGAAATAGGAAATATTAAACCTGAATTATGGAATACAGATGAAAATAAATGGGACAACAATTCATTTGATGTAATAAATCTTTTGAAACATCCAAATGGAACAACGAGTTGGCATAAATTTATTACAACTGTTTTTTCATTTTTTACAATCACGGGAGATGCCTATATTTTAGCATCGGGAAATGTCAATAAACCGCCTAAAAGTTTAATTGTAATTAATCCGCAAAATGTAATATTAATGCCGTCCTACCAATCTCGCAATAATAATCAGCGAACACTGCCTTATCCGTCTCAAATTAATATAGATTGTTCATGGGGAAGTTATGAATTTTTCCCTAGTTTTAAAATGCTAGATGATACAGGACAAATTAGATATCAGGATAAAACGGGATTTTTTGAATTATTTAGAATAAGCAATTTCAATCCTGAAAATGATTCNNTGTCACCTTTAAACGCTGTTTATTATGAAATACAGCAATATTTGGATTCAAGCAAACATAATATTTCATTATTGCAACGCGGAATTTCCAGTGAATACATTATTACTTTAAAAGGTTTGCTTGATCAGGAAGCATTAGATAGTTTTAGAGAACAATTAGATAGTGAAAATACGGGTACAAATAATGCAGGACGACCGTTAATTTTTTCGGGTGATGATATTGATGTGCATCAAATTTCAAAATCAAATAAAGACATGGAATTTGAATTAGCTCAAAAACGTGTTGCTTTATCGATTTATTCTGCACTGCATATTCCATTGCCTATGATTAGCGGTGATCACATGTCTTTAGCAAATTACGAAGCTTCAAGACTTGTTTTATATGATCAAGCTGTTTTACCTGTTGCAACCCATTTATTCACAGAACTCACTAATTTTTTAATGCCACGTTATGAAAAAGATAATTTAGTTATTTCATTTAATCAAAGAAATATCCCTGCTTTGGAATCGCGTAAAATTGAACAGGTTAAAGCTATGCGTGATTCAGGTGTATTTTCGCCTGATGAAATTAGAGGATTTTTCGGTGCTGAAAGAGTTGGCGGCGGCGCAGCAATGATTTATATGATTTCAAATATGATCCCTATTTCTTCTGATAAAGCTGAAAATAATGATGATTTTGATGTGCCATCAATTGATGAAACACCGCATGGCGAAGTACCTACACAAACAGATGCTGCTGATAAAGCCACCAAACACAATGTCAATTTAGAGCGATTTAAAGCCATTTTAAGCACTCGAAAAGATGGGAAAGGCAATGACTTATTTAGCGATGCTAAAATTGAGCAAATGGCAGCTGAAATGGGCTTAAAATGAAAGAAAAAAAGCATAAAAATATTCCTAGGAACTTATTAATAGCGGCCGCTTCGTCATTTGCGCTTAAAATATTGTTAGAAAGACAATTAAAATTGACATTAAGCAAATTTTTTAAGCAATATCAGAAAGAAATATTTGATTTTTATGGAAAAACAGGCATTTTGAGGCTGAATATCGAAAAAAATGCTCAAATGCAGGATATTCTATTAAATCATTATAAAAACGTCTCTAATCGCTTCAGAAGCAGTCTTAGAGATAGAATTGGCATACCCCTAAATAACAATCTCGTTGATAATGAATTAGATGTAATGATTGATTATCATGCTAATAATCAGGCTCATCAAAACATGCGCGAAATTATGCGCACCACGGAAAATGATATCACTAAATCTATAAAACGCGCCGAAGCATTTTTTGCAGCAATTGGATTTTTGGCAACTCGCAAACAAATTGCTATTGAAGCACAAAAAATCTTTAGAAATTTTTGGCAAAATAGAATTGACACGATTGTATTAACCGAGACGCAAATGAGCGCAGAAACAACTAAATTTGAGGAAGCTAAAAGCTTAATAGTCGTTAATGCTGAATTTCCCAGCGGCCTTATTATAAGTGATCAAAATATTGCAAAATCATGGGTAGCTATTTTAGATGGAAAAACACGGGAATGGCATAGAGAGGCTGATGGGCAAACAGTAAATCTTGCAGAATCATTTATCGTTAAGAATGAAGAATTACTTTATCCTTCTGACAGTTCACGCGGCGCATCCGCTGAAAATATTATTAATTGTAGATGTTCAGCTGAAATAATTATAAGTTAAGCTTTAATTTAAAATAAAAATCAATAAGAAAGCCTATAATGCCTATTACTGCTGCTGCTATACCAATAAGCCAGTATTTAATATGCTTTAAATCGAGCGGAAAACAAATTTGTTGTTGATTTTCATCTGATTTTTGATTTATCGTTAAATTTTCAATAGAAATATTAATTGCGAATTGTGAATTTAATTTATCGTCCTCTTGTGTCATCAATTAATCTTCCTTCTTTAACAATTTTCCATAAATGCTTATATTTTATTGCGGTATCATAAATTGTATCAGGATCAATACCAATTGATTCATCAGGATATCGTCCGCTTTTAAGTCCTGCTTCAATTCTAAATTCTTCTGACCATTCAGAACAAACAGGATGATGTTTTCCAATTATTTTTCTCGTTGCTAATCTAAATTCTAAATGTAATTTTCGCATTAAAAAATTAAAGATAAAATCTAAAGCAAAAAAAGGCAGGCGATAATAAGGATAAAACATCCCAATTTCATCTTTAAATCCTTGCAATCCTTTGAGATATTTATCATAAGTCATTCCTTTATGTCTTATAATACAAATTCGTTGATTAATATGTTCATCGATTGGTTTTAAATCCAATGTTCTATTTGCTTCATAAATTAACATTGGAAAACCTAATATTTCATCTTGTTTACTATAGAAAGCAAAAATAGCTGTATGTGTATAATCTGATTTATCGCCTTCCAGTTGTTGTAAAAAATTTATAGCTGTGCCAATCAGTTTATTCGCATTAGAAGTCAAAAGATAATCACCCGCGTTAACTATTTTAGGCAATTCTGATAATTTAATTTCATCCATTAATTCATTCCTTTTTAAATTCACCTGTATCTAATTCATAAGAAATTCTTTCAGCTCTTTTTTTGCATTGTTTTTTATACCAATCAGAATCTAATGCTTCTGCGGCGATAAAATGCCAATCATCCTCACGTTTATTATAAAACCATTTAAGCATTAATTTGAATTTTTTAAATCGGGTATAGCCAAGATTATAAAGCATATCGCATAATGCCTCTTTACGCACTTCATTAATGGTGAAAGGATATTTTTTTTCTATTTTTGCATAATCTTTTAAGGTGACATTTTTCAAATATTTGATTAATTCTCTTTCCGCTTCTTCTTCTGAAATTGTTAGTTTATCTTTTAAAGCGTTCTTAGGGGCTAATGTGCCATAACCCCATGATAGACGTTTTGAATTCGGCGGATCATAATAAGCAGTTTCGCTATAATCTTCCCATTTTTTTATTCTCTCAACTAATCGTTTAAAGCCTAATTCATTGAAACCACTTGACTTTTTAAAAAATAGCATTGAAAATATCCTTATTTATTTATTATTATTTATATTAACATATTATCACATGAGGTGACAAGATGCCTAAAAGACGAAATAATAAAAAACCAAACCCGCCAACAAAAATGCCTAAAAAGAAAAAATAATAGAATATATTTATGATAATATTTTTTAAAAAACAAAATTAGAAAAATTAAAAGAATAAAAAATATTAATTAGTAAAAGGATTTAAAGGCCATCCTTGATCTAAATTTTCTGATTCAGGATCAGCTGAATTATTTATTATATCTTTTAATATTTTTGCATTTGCATAATAAGCTTCAAGACAATCAGCTGATAAATTTGTTAATTCAATTGCTTGTGATTTTGTTAATTGATGTGCATTTCCATTATAATTATAAAAATTTCTTACTTTATCATCTCCGATTGAAGCGCAAATCATAAATAATCTTGAATTAGTATCTGTTTTAAATAAATCATTGTCATAACCAAGAGTTGCCTGATTTATTTTTTCAATCACTAATTCATCAATTTGATTGCATAATGTTATTTTGATATAAACTAAATATTGTTCTTCAAGATATTGTAAGGTTGGTTTAGTTAATGGAATATCTTCTTGAGAATTCCATTCAAATGAATCATATTGCTCTTGAGGTGTACCGGTTGTATTTGAGCATATAAAATAATTTTTAGTATTTATATATAGATAATTAAGTATTTTAGAAATATTAAAATTCATGGTATTAATTCCTCAATATATAAAACTGATACTAAATTAAACGCTGTCGATGTTGTTCCATTTACTGCTACTGCGTTTGCGACTGTATTTCCTATTCTTACAGTAAAAGTATATTCAACTCCACTGCTGACACCAAATTGTTGAGAACAGACTAACATTCTTGGATTATTTCCTGGAATTTGTTCTGAACAGAAACATGCTAAGAAACTGTTAATAAAAACAGCACCTGTAGTAACTACAGATGTGCCACTTTGAGTGCCTTGAAGATAAAGAATTACTCTTATTAAATTAGTCGTAGGAATAATTACTGTAGTTAACGGTACATATTGCATTCCTTGGGTAATAAGGGGTGGTGTAGTCATCGCTGTTCCACTACCGGTAGCCCATTGGGATTGAGCATTATAATGTATTTTTTTTAGTATTCCCCCACCGCTTGCGCCACTGCCTTGAAAGTTAGTTCCAAACATTATATTAAGTCCTTTTAAATAACTGCTCTTACATAACTCCTTTTAAATAACTGCTCTTACATAAATTCCTGCTGTACCTCCTCCTACATTTGATACAACTGCTCTGAGATAAAGTGACTGTGAAGAGTAATTTAATGGAATAATAATATTTTGCGTAAAAACTGCTGCTGTATAATCAGATTTTAATAATACGATCCACGGCAAAGTTGTTGGATCGGTATTTCCTTCTATTGATACAGATGCAGTTCCAAAATCAGCAGCTGAAATTTGAAAAATAGCATGACTTCCTGTGCCAATAAGAGGTTCACTTGTAATATTAGTAGAAATATTTTCAAGCAGATAAATAGGTTTTGCTAATTTTTCAATTGCCATAATTAAAATCCTTTTTAATAATTAATATAAAATAATTTACGTTTGTCCTATAGAATCTTGTAATGTGGAAATTTCAGATTTTAATGTTGAGATTTCTGATAATAAAGTTTGTTTGTTTTGTACTTTTGTTTTAAATTCAGCGGCTGATAAAGTAGTGGTTAAAGCAGCTTGGACTTCAGCCATATAATTATTTATATTACAATCTTCTAAAACACTTTGCGCGAATTTTTCTTTTATTTGCGAAACTTTTGATGCAATTTGCTGCAATATAAGATAATCAGAATTATTTGTATCAATATATTCTAATTTTTTTAAATCACCATTTTCATCATATTGATCACAATTATATTGCGCAATAATTTTATTATTTATATCTCTTTCTACAAACATAATTAAGTCTCCCAATATAAATCTTTCCAACCCCATGTTAATATTTGAAATCCACCACCCGGCTCATAAATATTATAATTTTGAGAATATTTAATTCTAGCTAATGAATCAGTTAACATTTTTTCAAAACGCTGTACTGTATAATTATTTATAGTACCGGCACTCATATTTATTCCAAAATCCCATTTTGGCTGATCATTGAGTGGCGAAGGTGGCGTTGCAGTAAATTCATAAGGAAACATACTATATCCATCTGATATTTTTTGATCAGAATTTATTTTTCCATAAGTTATAAGTGCCTCTACTCGTCTTCCTCTTGCAACTGATAATGTAACAGGTGTTAATGTTAAAGGTACCCCAACAGCTAAATAATCTTGTATTGGCAGACTATTTGTTGTTTTATAGAATGTATAAACACCATAATTTACCATTTCATGTAAATTACTGCTGCCATCTGTAGCCCATTGCCCTAATAAGGCGGCTTTTGTAAATCCTGCACTAATAACAGAAGGTGTTGCCAATAAATTTACGCCGTTTGATCCTGGACTATCATAGCCCATTTCTTCATTTCCCGCTTGATCTGATAATAAAAATATATCTAAATAACCATTCGTAATTGGTGGCGTAATCGTAGAGGCTAATCCATTGTTACCACTCCCTAATACCCATGTTCCGCCAATACTTTTATTAAATCCCGCAACTGAATTTTTCATGATAATTGTATTATCAGTTGACGATGTTGTGCCTGTTGACATATCAAGATGAGTTGTAGGATTCGTAATATTATTTGATAAAATTAATCCTTGTTTAAAACGAGGGATAAAATCAGCAGTATCTAATAATTTAAATGATCCACTTTCAAGTCTAAATTCATAAATTTGCCCCGCTTGCAATTCGCCACCAATAAATGGCGCGCCAAAATAATCAACAAGAGGTGTAGAACCTAATGTAACAACATCGACAGTTGATGTTCCAGTATTAGTATTACTTGGAATAAAAGCTATTCTCATTCCTTGAACATACGCCGAAGGGGATTTAAACTGATTAATACCTGTTAAAATATAATTATTTGCTGATCCGCTATCAGTATAAAAATCGCTAATAGCCGCATAGTTTGCTATGGCTTTTCCGAATTGATCTGTTTTAGTTTCATCGAAAGCTTGTCCGCTTTGCGTAATGACATTTTGAATTTCATTTTTATGATTATTATATTCATAATCGTTCAGAAATCCGTCACTTGCGATTGAATCATTTTTTTTATCTGAAATTTGTCTCATAACATCCTTGTATCCTAGCAAATATCCTTATTTGCTTATAACTGTTGTCCCGAAGTTGTATATATAATCTTTATATTAGCCTCTTTTATTCTTTCAAACAAGCATACCATAAAATTATATGAAGTTGAAAATTTTATAGGAAATGGCAGAGGAAAATTATTAACTGATGGTAAATCCAAAAATTCGATTTCGATAGTAAATTTAAACTGTTTTAGCGAATTAAATTTTATAGGAAATTTTAAAGGAAATATTGAATTTTTTTCAAATAAATGTGTTTTTATTACAATATCATAACCAAAAAAAGCAGCTAATTTAATATAATCTTCTGCTATTTGAATATTCATTTTTCCTAATTTTGCAATAACTTGTTTTCGTCTTTGTTCAATATCAACGTTTGTGCTAAAACATTCATCAGGAATTCCAACACTTTTTTCCCATTCTTCAATTAATTTTGTCGTATTTTCTATTGTATATTCAAATGCTATTTCATAAGTTTTATCTTGTATGCGATACATTTCGCCCGATAAACCCCGTAATAGTTTTCTTAAATTAGAATCTTGAATATTTTTAGCTAAAAATACTTCTCCTTTAGGCAATAAATCGGCAAATATTTGAGCATTTGTCTCAATATCATTAGGTTTAAATGATTTAATTCTTACTTTTTCGCTCATAATTAACTGAATGTTGCACTATCATAAGTAGCTAATTCTTCTTCACCACCGCCTAATGTTCCACTTGGACTTAAAAGCGTAAAATCTTTTACTGTGTCATTATTTGTCGGATCAATAGTTCCTGCAATAACAGATGTATAAATTGTTTCAGCGACTCCTATTCCTACTTCAGGTTCTGTTCTAAAATAAGCGTTTAAATTATCTTTAATGGCTTGCTGCATTGTCAAAGTATTAGGTATTAAATTTGATATATTAAATGTCGTATCTGTCACAATAGGCGATTTTACATATAAATCTTCTATATCCATTGAAGCAGGGTTTATTTGTTCAACAATAGCATCTTTTACTGCTTTTAAATCAGATGATAAAGGAATAATATTTTCACGTCCATCCATAACAATATAAACACTGACATCACCTACTTGTGGATATATAGGTTTTACAAATGCTCTTGTTACATCAGGCACACTTTTTGCAACTCGTTCAATATTAGAAATTCCAAAAGGACTGGAAGGATGAGCATATTTTTCAAGATATCTTTCTCTATATTCTTCATCTGTTTCTAAATCTTTTCCGCCGATTAATCCTTCAAATTGTGTTGTCGCTGTCGTATCTACATTAGGTATAGGTATTTGGAAAGTAAGTTCAACACCTTGATCTAAATTTGTATCACTTCCAAAAGCGGATGAAATTACGGGAATATCAGCATAAGGATTATCAGATTGTACTGTTATGGTGCCTGTTGCAGGTGTTACTGGCGTACCTGTTATTTGATAAGTAAAAGAATCTAATCCTGAAATAATTATTTGAAAACTGCCGTTATATTCGGATTGATCTGCACCTGAAATTGTAACATTCATTCCTGAAATAAAATGATGTTCTGAATTGGTAATAACCGTTACAGTTGAACCACTTCTTTCTAAACTATTAATTTGAATTATATTATTTAAAATTTCTACTTGTTCAGTTGTTTTATATTCAGTTCCACTGATTGAAGTTAAAATAGTACCTAAAGGAATAACTGTAAAAAGCGTTCCAAATGTCGTAATCCGTCCGCTACTTTGCGTAGCTGCATATCTATTTAATCCGATAATTGAACCCCATAAATCAGCAAATTCGCCTTCTGCTGTTGATATGAATATATCTCTTAATAATATTTTTTGTTGTTCATAAACTTCAAAAATTCTTGTTGAATAAGAAACAGCAATTGATCTAAAAAAATGATTTCTAAGAAAAGTAATGCTATAACTTAAGGCACTTCTTATATCAGAAATAACGCGGTTATAAATTGTCTGTATCGATTCTGGGAAACTTATAGCCATTTTAACATCCTTGTTAAAAATTATTTTATGCCGCTAATTGCACTTGATAATCGAAATTAACTTTAATATTTTCACTCGTATCTGATTTAATAGTAATTGTAACTGACGTTGAATCATTTTGGACAACATCAACAGTTAAGTTTTTCAATAATCCATCTTCTAACATCCAATTTAATGCAATTTCAGTATAATTTTTCGCACGAAGCATAATTTGTTGTGTTAATCTTGATTGATATAATAACCATAATTTAGATCCCTGCTGATAACCGTTTTGATTCCAAATTAAATTGCCATACCAACCATCTCTAAATTCTACAATTGGAATTTCTGATGCATCGGCTCGCGCATTACTTAATAAAGAAATGAGAATAGGCGTTTGAAGTCCATTATCTAATTCAAAATCGCCTATTTGAGAAATTTCAAAATCCCAATATCCTTTTGTATTATTTAAAGCAATATCTACCATGATTAAATGCTTGTATTTGTTCCGCTAGCAACAACTTTACTATCAATGACCGAATCGCCATCAAGTGCAATTTTTTTGCCGCCAACGCCTAAATCCGTTTTCTTCGCATCTATTTTAACATTATTGGCTTTTAATTCAACATCGCCATTAACGTTTATAGTTAATTTTTCTTTTGATTCTATATTTATTTCGCCATTTGATTTAAAATATATATAAGAACTGCTTTTTGGACTTCCTATAACTACTTCCCCTTCTGCCAATAATATTTTAAAACGTTCATTTTGAGCATAAGGAATAAATACTAAATTATCTTCATAACCTAAAATATTAAGCAATAATCCGATTGTCTCTTTTGGCGGAATTGCTTGCATTCCGTAAGGAAAAATCATTTCAGCATTTGTTGTCTTATCAAAATAAGTTACTTGCGCCTTTAAATAAGGTTCTGAATTATTAATAATTTCCTTAGAAATATAAGCTCGTTTTATCAAGTTTCTTAATAAAATCAATATTTCATCAAATTCTTCATTAATCATTATGTTCTTCCTGCAAATTGTTTTCCCTCTATCTTTTCGCTTGCGCGTTTTACTTTTCTATTTCCTTGGATTTCCAATAAATCAAAGGCATCTTTCGTAACAAGTGTCATATACGTTTTTGATCCTTCATCATTGCTTTTTGAATACTGCACTGTCTGAATTAATAAAGTTGAATCAATATTTGCATCCGCATCAAATACTTTAACAAGTTTATTCGGTTGCCAAATAATACCATCACGGGTTGCTGAATAGCCTTGAACATTTACTGAATAATTAAAAGATGCTGCTTTTCTAACATTTGATTCCCAAATAACCCTTTGTTTTGAATCATCTTTTCTTGCATTAATTACAATGGCTTGTTTATTCGTATTAGATTGATTAGGTTTTATAAGCGGCGTTGCCGCAATAAAATTATATTGCCGTGACTGTCTTATTTCATCATCCGTTGCTGTTCCGGATATATGTGTACTTTTCCCGCTAGGAATAACAATAGCTGTTTTACTGGCTGCTGATGCGCTGCTTTGCGTATGCACAATATATTTGTTAAAACGCTGTGTATTATCCCATTCTGCGAAGGCTCTTAATATATTAGATTGATCATCACCATAAATTAATTCTGTATTTAAAATATCATTTGAACTTCTTGTATAAACAATATTTCCATATCCATCTGTTGTTGCTAATACTTGGCGTTTTTTAGCATATCGGGAAAGAAATGAAAAAATCGTTTCACCGACCATTGGCGTAATAATATCATCTTTTTCAAATTGCCTTATATCTGTTTGTGTAATGATATCAATGCCGGTAATATTCATTATTTCAAATGTTTTTATAGTGATATTAGGCAAAGTAATAGGTGCAACAAAATTTAATCCTGTTCCTGCTAATGTACTGTCTACTATATCGGCAGTTTTATCTCTGCCTGATGCCATAATAAAATGTTCATTTGCATCATGCACAACTTGCATTTTCTCGATATAACCATCAATTACTTGTTGTTGATTAACATAAATTCGGCAGGTATCTCCATTATAAAAAGGAAATCCTATTCCGCTTGTTATTGTTGTAAAATTAAAAGTACTTGCTAAGTTTTGCAATGATCGTTCAACATTAATACTAATTGCGCCAAGCCAAACTCTTCCGTTAACTTCAACAATCATTTCATTTTCAAATGCCATTTTAAATTCCTTCTTCGACGGCGACGATTTTTAAATCTCCTTCTATAATCGATGGATTAACAATATAATTTAATTTAAGTATTTCTTCTAAATTATCAAAACTTTCATAATAATTATAAATTAAAGTTGTAATAGTATTTCTTGGTACTGTTGTTTCAATTATTTTATTTATTTTTAATTGCGATAAATATTGAAGTGTTTTAGCTCTGATTTCTTCTATCTTTTCCCATGTTTGTTCCGTGAAATTGTTATCACTAACAGCTTCATTATATTTATCTGTTAAATCATCGATAATTTTTGATAGATCATTAACATCTTTATATTCAAATTTTGTTGCATTCAAAAATAATTGTATAAGCGATAAAGATTTAATATAGCCATTATAAAATTTTCGATTAAACCGTTGTTCTTCTAATGGTTGAGTTGACGCTAAAATATCTTTATCATTTTCGCCATATCTCCCAAATAATTTCGAATATAATTTATAACGATATTCAAAATCATTTGAAATACCGTCAAAAGCATTGAATAAATTAGATGTATTGTCTGCTAATGTTTGAGCATTTTGAGCTGAATTAAACCTATCATTATAAAAAACAGATGCTGATTCATTAAATGTATTCCATTCATTTTTTTCTATGCCTGTATTAGGCGGCAGAGGTTCTGTAATTAATGAATGCAGTTCTTCTTGTTTTCCAACCGTAGATTTTGCAGCATGTGGTTTTATAATATAACGAGTAGAGATTTCTTCTGACATATCATTAAATGATGAATCAATTAAATCAGATATACCGCTAATATTTTCAAGTCCAAATAAAGGAAAAATATTTGTGCCTGTTTCTTCAAAATCAATATCAATAACAGCGCGCCCTATTTCAGAATTCATTTCGCGAATATAATAATTCGGTACTGAAACTTGAATTGCGCCATAGAAAGGATGAATTAATAATCCTGACCCTGCTTGATTTAATGCAGCAATTAATAATGTTCTTCTTTCAAAATATTCTTTTGAAACTACAGCCGTTAAACTGAATTTTCTTAATTTTCCGCCTAAATCTTCATCATATCTAAATGTTTCATTAGGATATTCATGCGTTATAATTTTTCGTCCGGCATTTAAAGTACTAGACGTAACTAAAAATGGAATTAATCGAAATGATGCAGGTAATAATCGTTCAAATACTTCTGCCATATTTCACTCCTTGAAATATAGATAATTTAATTTATCATGCTTT
>JABAHP010000160.1_pt5 | contig 26291 bp, 31 predicted proteins | sample 7062081 | NCBI WGS metagenome assembly JABAHP01 (sample SAMN14534357, study PRJNA622989) | marine sediment metagenome | biome: marine biome [ENVO:00000428]; feature: marine pelagic biome [ENVO:01000023]; material: deep marine sediment [ENVO:00002113] | place: India: Gulf of Kutch | collected...
ACGCACAGTCTGGAATCGCTTGAACAGGCGCTTGATCAAATTATCAGCTCCGAGGACCTGCAAAAAAACCTCATTCAAAAAGGTTTTGAAAGAATAAAATATTTTTCCTGGGAGCGCACAGCCCAACAAACATTGGATATTATTAAAAACGCATAATATGATTGAAAAAGAATTATTAAAACTCGGTTTAAGTGAAAAAGAAATAAAAGTCTATCTTGCCGCCATGGAGCTCGGACCCAAGCCGGTCCAGGAAATTGCCCGGCGGGCCAACATTAACCGGGTCACCTGTTATGTAATTTTGGAAAACCTCTTGGATTTTGGTCTGGTTACCCAGATCGAAGGAGAAAAAGGAAAAATCTATGCCGCCGAAAACCCGGAAAAACTTCTTCAGTATCTGGATAAAAAAGAAAGAGAAATTGAATCAACTAAAAAGGAAATTAGTGAAATTCTGCCTGAGCTATTGGCAATGTTCAACCGGGTGGGCGACCGGCCGGTCGTTCGCTACCTAGAGGGAGTAGAAGGCATTCGCGGTTTGCAGGAGCAGATACTTGAATCCGGCACTCAGCATATCGATAGTATTGTTTCCCTGGACTATGCATTTAAACATTACTCACCCCAGGAATTTAATGACTACAGAAAAGAGCTGATAAAAAGAAAAATTAAAATTCGCGGCATTACCACATCAAAAAAGTACACGCATGAGTATATGCCCAAAGGCCACGAGGAGGACCAGAAGTATCGTTTTTTGCCGGCTGATAAATTTGAATTTCCCGGAGAAATCGGAGTCTTTGATGATTTTGCGTCAATTTTTTCTTACACCGGTAAACCCGTGCTCATCATTATTGAACACCCTCAGGTAGTAAAAATTTTACAGAGTTGGTTTGACTTAGCTTGGAAGGGCACAGAAAATTATGCCTCGGATGAATATGAGCCAAAGACGAGCCGGTCGAAAGAATAATTGTTGACATATAAAAAATCTGTTATACTGTTAACAGATTTTTATAAATAAAAATATATGATATTAGATAAAACTTTAAAAAATTTCGGGCTTTCTGATAAAGAGGCCAAGGTATATTTATCCGCTCTCGAGCTTGGCCCTCAGCCAGTTCAGGAAATTTCTAAAAAGGCCGGCGTAAACCGCGCCACAACTTACGTAATGATTGAATCTTTGACTAAGCGGGGGCTAATGTCTAGTTTTGAAAAAGGCAAAAAAAGATATTTTTCCGCTGAGTCAGCCGACCGTCTTTTTAATATTATTAATTCTGAAAAAAAGGCGGTAGAAGAAAAAGAAAAATTGATCGAAAGGATTATGCCTGATCTTCGAGCCCTGACTGCAAGCTCAGAAAGTAAACCGCGCGTTCGTTTTTATGAAGGGGTAGAGGGTCTGAAGGCAATTATGCAGGATTTAACTGAATCAAAGGTTGATTATATTGAGCAGGCGCTTGATGTTGATGAATACCGCAAGCATTTTAGTGATGAGGATTTTCCCGAGCACCGCGAAAGGCTTATCAAGGCAAAAGTAAAATTTAAGGGCCTGATCACTACTTCGGGTACCCCGCCCGCGCTGATTGCCGAAAGCGAGACTCTTTCAAAGCAATTCCGTTACGTACCCAAGGAGAAGTTTGTTTTTCCTGGTGAAATGATAATATACGGTGACAAAGTCGCCATACTTACATTCAAAGGTAAGGTTATGGGTGTGATTATTGAAAGCCATGAAATAAGACAAATGTTGAGCGCAATCTTTAACATGGCCTGGGAATCGGCTAAATGATCTTGGTTTAAACTTAACAAACAAAATAAGCACCAGAGATGGTGCTTTTTGCATTTTTGAATCCTCCTTGAGCTAGACTTGCCCCAACCAGTTGATTGCTTTTTTGGGAAGCGAGTCGAATGAAAGAACGTTTGCGGTTTGTTTTCTCCTCTTGCTCTATTCTTGCTCTGTTCTTGTTCTTGGTCGCGCTTGATCAACTGCCGGCCAGGCAGTGGGCGACGCGCCTCAGGCCCCAGCGTCTCTGGATTGGGGCCGGGCCGATGTACATCTCGGGTGAATCCGGACGAATGTCCAGGATGGCCGAGTGACCATGTTCCAGGATACCTTTCTGTCCGTTGCCTTCCGCTAGGGGGAGAGCAAAGACCGAACCGCGCGCAATGCCGGCCAGCCGCTCTCCCGTTGAATCGGTAAGAGCTTTGGTTTTCTTGAAGATGTGGTGGATGTTGGTGATGTCTGGGTCAGGTAGTCGAATTACCCGTCCTGAGCTATATCCCACATTGTTCAAAAAATTGCTGACGTGCTTTGCGCTTGGCATGGCCTCCTCCTTGCTCTTATTGCAAGAGCCGCTAAAACCCATGAATTAATGGGCATTGATTGCAATGATCCGTACCCCTCTCGGGGCCCCCGTTCAGGGGGTTAACAACATACTCTACCATATATTTTAGAATTTGTCAAGCCCTGGAGGCTGATATGTCAAATCCTGGCAACACAATCAATCTGAAGGCTTTTAGCAAAATAGCCAAATTATGCTTAATTTTGCTTAAAATTGTCAGAAAGCCTTGACAAAATCGAAATTTTGTGGTATGTTAAGCTGTTCTGATGATAAAGTCTTTTTTATGGTGTAAAAAAGCCAAGAAGTAATAAAAAAACCACGATTCTCGTGGTTCAACCTCCGTTCGGAGGGGATTGAGGGCCAATCTATGCTTCTTACTTATTTACACCATTAAGAAGATTTTGTCAAGGGTTTGACATCCCTCACCTATCAGCCATGGCGCAAAGCGCAAATTCTACGAAATGGCTAATAGGTGAGGGATAGAGATCAGGCGCAGAGGAGAGAGCCATTACTCAAAAACAGCCCGTGTTTTTCCAAGCATAAGTTTGGGATGCGCGGGCTGTTTTTTGTATGAAAAAACCCTGCCAGAGCAGAGTGTGAGTACTCTTATGGCAGGGTAAAGTTGATGAAGCAGTGCGTGGTCATGCTCGAGTGCTGCACCGGGTCATTCAGGGTGAGCCAGGTGCCGTGGTTCTTGACCACGGGTATGCCGTTGGTGACCCCGCTCCAGGGATCGCTCGAGTCCCAGCTAGCGCATGCCCAGCCGTCACCGGCGCCGATGGTGAAGATGTTGAACTTCACAATGGCACCTGAGTCGTAGTCNNGGGTCTACCTCGCGGTAGAACTGCATCATGGCGGTGGTGTCCTCTTCCATGCAGTAATAGATGCAGAGCTCGTCATCCGGAATTGTTGGCATGACGCAGCCGGTCGGCAGTTCAGGCTCATCACCCGGGTCGGTCACGGTGTCAGGGACCGTGTCCTCGTCCGGGTCGAGTCCGGGATCTTCGGTCGGATCGAGCCCGGGGTCGTCGATTGTGTCCACGGCCGGATCCTCGCCCGGATCGTCCACCGGGTCCTCGGTCTCGTCCGTTGAGGTATCCACGGCCGGATCCTCGTCAGCGTCGCCGTCATCCTTCCCCTTGATCGGGCCGCCACAGGCGAACGTCAGGCAGGTGAAAAGTGTGATCAGCATCCAGAAAGTCTTTTTCATGACCTCCTCCTTGTTTTCAGGCTGTTTTCTTCCTTTTATATACGTGCTTATTTCTTACACTATTTTAGGATTTTTGTCAAGAGTTCGAATAAAAAAATCCCGGCTTTTTATCAGTGCCGGGAGGATGTTTTAGCTCAGAAAGTCGATATGAGTTTATCGACAATTAGCGAAGACTCGTCGAGATCATCAGCATCAATGTAGAGGTTGAGCTTGACCTCGTAGTTCGAGAGCTTCATTGGCGAAGGAGAACGCCTTTCTGAGGATCGGACTCCCTTAATAAGTATGTTCCAGCCGTTGCCTTCGGGCTTAATTTTGAATTCCAGCAATGACAGATTATGGATATCACCGCGGAACATGCTGGTGGTCACATTGCAGACGCCTTTTTCACACTCGACCACGGCATTGGCTCCCTGGTTTTCTTCAAAGCGATCTGCTGCCATCTGTAAAAGGTTTTCGAGCGGCAGTTCGCTCGCGGGCCGGTCTTTACTATCCTCGGGAACCGGCGGCGAGATGAGCGGCAGGAGAGAGCGAGGTCGGTTATCGTCACCGCCATCCCGCGTCAGGGTGTATTCATTGTCCGGCGTCTGGCAATGGAAATATTTACACGCCGAGGGATTGGACACCCCGTATTTCATCTGCACGTATACGTCGTGCATTGAGGTAGCCGACCGAAGCAGTGACTTGGGATTATTATCGTATGCGCCGACATTATACTCCCAGCCGCAGTCCTGGCATTTGACCAGACAATCGCGCACCACCCAGCCCTGGGTAAGCTTGCGGCGGATCATTGGCAGGATGAAGAGACCAATGAACGAAATCAGGTTCCACAGCGCGTGGACAATGACCCCAAAGTACAAAGACTGGTATTTGACCACGACATAACCGCACAGTATGCCGAGGATGCTGGTCATGATCACGCGCCCTCGCTGGGCAGCTTTGCTGCTGAAAAAAGCTGAAGTCTCCGGCCTGATGGATTCAAACATCACGGTGACGGCACTGCCTTGCTTATGAAGTTTGCCAAAGGCAATTCCTGAGATGATAATGAAAAGCCAGGACCAGAAAGTGAGCTTCTTGAAAAAAACAATCAGCCAGGCGCGGTAAATCAGTTCTTCGAGCAAGGGACCGGTGATCACCGTGGTAATGCCCATGAAGACGAGGAATAAAGCGAGTGATGTCTTTGCCGACGGGCCCTTGGTGTCGAGGTATCGCTTGTTAATCGCGGACATTGCTATCCCGAATCCGATCTGAAACACGACATAGGCAACAAGGACAAAAGCAATTGACCAGTATCTTGAATCTGCAAACTGCAGCATCTTTTACCTCCCTTTTTATGTTAAAGTGCGTTAAGTTTTAATACCATGAAAATTAATAAAAGTCAATCATATAAACCGCGGTTTCCATACCGCGGCTACTATATATGAGATGTAGATATAAAAGAGCCCCCGAACTGGTATATCCAGCCGGGGGCAAGGAAACAGAAACAGGGGAGAGGGTTTATCCCTCGTTCGTGCGGGTCAGGCCTTCGAGCACCGTGGTTGCGACATCGATGCACAGCTCGGTCTCGCTCACGAACACGATCTGGTCGACGTTCACGTTGGCGCGCATGTTCGACGCCGTGGTGAGGTCGGCGATGAGCACGACATCGAGCACGGACTCGGCATCCAGAGTGAAGTTGTTGGTGAAAACGATGCTGATGCCGTCGTCGTTCGTGATGCCGAGGTCGAAGAACGGGTAGGCGAACGGACCCTGCAGGGTCGCGCCGGTTCCGAGATCTTGGACCTCGATGTTGCGGACATGGCCGTGGTTCTCGAAGTCGTCGTACAGGCCCTCGAGCGGAAAGCTCGCGCTTTCGCAGTGGCCGCCGGTCTCGGAGTAGAGGCCGCTCGTGTCGCTCGCGATCACGCCGTCGCCAGAGCAGTCTCCGCCGATGTGCCAGGTGATCTCATCGATCTCGATACTGATCAGGGAACTGAAGCGCAGCTGCAAAAGCTGCTGGCCGGTTCCCGGGGCGACTGTCGGAGCGTCCGAGCTTTCGATCACCTCGATCATGAGCTCGGTGAACGGCGTGGTGCGGCAGAAGCCGCTTTCCGAACACTCGTTGATGGTGCATCGGTCAGCGTCGTCGCAGTCCGCGTCCTCGTAGCACTCAGGCTCTTCCACCGGGTCGGTGGGTACGTCCGCGACAGTGTCATCCACTGGGTCTTCGATCGTGTCCTCGGCCGTATCCTCGACCTCCTCCTCGATCGTGTCGACTGCCGTGTCCTCTTCGCTATCGCCCGACTTGTACTTCTCGCTTGAGCAAGCCAGAGCAAACATGGAAATCAGGCACAGTGTTGCGAACCTATTCATTCGACTCCTCCCTTCCTAAGGTTAGGCCCTGTTTTATGGTTCTGTTGGTTAAAACGATTGTAAAGTATGCGAATAACAGTAGAGATTGGAGATTAGAGATTCGGAAATAAACCAGTCTTCAATCTCTAATCTCCAATTAACTAATCTATCATCAAACCCCTAAATTGACAAGGGTCTTATCAATTTGGGGGTATGGCCGAAACTTTTGTCTCGGCCAAGAATTAGTAGTCATTTCATGAAGGCACAGCCGCCTTCAGCCTCTCCACTAACGCAGGGGACGCGCCGCCCTTTCCGCTGGACGGGTTGCGGTGAAGTTTTTTCCGTCGGTCGGATACATTATCCGGCGCCACCATCGACCCGAATAACGACTAGTTCTTGGCATTAGGGCCAGTGCACTCTGATTCCTCGCCTCCTTGTTCGTAGATGTTGTAGGGTTGTTCTCTGGCGGAAGCACTCCGCTCGCGTTGAAGGACGAATTCCGGCTTTTCCGGTTCTCCTCCACGCACCAAGGCCACGAAACGTTTCATGAACTTAGTGCGTAGCCGGACCAAGAAGACTTGATCCGGCTAAGAGAAGTGAGGCTCTGCTTCCTCATGGCTCACCACTTACGCAGGTGACGCGTCTGCCCTTAACCGCTGGACAGATTGCGTGAAAAGAACCGCGCTTGGTGCATGGGCTAAGAGCTGCTATTTGCAGGTTAGCCCGCTGGTTCGCTTCCGTCCAGGCATTTCCATGACCTCCTCGATTCGCAGTTGGCCCGGGCTAACATGTCAGCTGGTCCCGGGCCGGTTGAACACTCAGGCGGCTGCCTGCATGGCAGCGCGCCGGGCCCGCTTCCGTGCGATGGTGCGCTCGTGAGCCTCGCGCTCGCGAGGCGTGGCGTTGGGCATCTTGCCCCGGGTCTGGCGCTCGCGCCGGCGCTCGCGGTCGATCCTCGCGATCATGTCGTCCTCGACCTCACGGGGGTCGTCGAAGTCTGTCGAGGGCAGGCCAGCCGGGTCGCACGGGTGCAGCTCGTCGAGGTCCCTTCTCAGGATCCTCGCCTCATCCTCCATCTCCTCGGGAAACAGGCTGCGGTCGTAGAAACCGTAAGCCATCTGCTCCAGACTGATCATCCTCTCACCTCCTGAAAAGGGTTGTTATTACCGCTCCGTTGTTTTTGGAACGCCTTGGCTTACAAATTTTTTATAAGCCAGGGTGTTCGCCTCTCCAGAACAGAGAGGCTGGGTAGGTTGGTTGAAGAAGTGGTCTACTTGCCCTCCTCGGCCTCGAGACCCTTGAGCACGAACATGCGGATCACGTCAGTACGGCCGATTCGGATCCCAGGCATTCTTGTCCGCAATAGTTTCACGTGCTCGTCAACGCGGTCGAGAAGCTCTTTATCGAAAGAGATCGCGACCTGAACCATCTTCTTTCCCTTTTTCGCCATGATCGGCCTCCTTATGATAAAGTGGTTGTTGTTTTTGGAACGCCTTGGCTCATGAGCTGACTCATGAACCAGGGTGTTGGGCCGAGTAGGATGTAAAGTCCTACTCGGCCAGGAAGTGCACGAGGATGTGGTTCTGGCTACTTCTTGAGAGCGGCGACGAGCCAGCCCTCGCCGAAGCGGAGCTTCTTGGGGTAGCCAGGCACCATCTCGTAGCCGGCCCAGTCGAGCGTCTCGGTGAGCTCGTCGAGGCCTTCACGGTCGTAGACCGTGACCTCGACCATCTCGGAGTCGCTGACCTCGGAAGTGGGGGAAACCGGCTCGCTGATCACGCTGGTCCCGCAGGCCGGGCAGAGCAGACACAGAACGGCACAGATCGTGATGAGAGTCCTCATCTCTATATCTCCTTGTTTTTGGTTTAAGCACCTTTGAAAAGAAAAGAGGCTTTGGTAATTTATGAGGATTGACTCAAATTCTACCAAAGCCCCTTTTATAGCAACAGCTATAAATGGATTTTTGTTCTCTCTCCTCAATATTTTGTATTTTAAAAACCATTTTAATATACCATATTTTGGCAGATTTGTCAAGTGTTTGAGAGCGATATTTTGGCTAAAATAAGCAATTTATGCTAAAATTAGCTAAATTTTGTCAATAATTTATAACATAATCTTAGATTTTTATTTTATTTATGATATAATCAGCTCACAATAATTATGCCAAAACAAGCCAAAACCGAAGCCAAGGAGGCCAAGAAATTGGGCAAGCGTCTGTCTGTAATCGGACATGATGAGATTTTGAATTTTTTAGATAAGAGTTTAGAGAGCAAACGCCTGGCCCATGCCTACCTTTTTTTAGGGCCAGAAGACGTGGGCAAAGAGACCGTGGCCCGCTGGTGGCTTGAGAAAATCCTTCATCAGGGCGCAAAAGGCGGGGAGCGCCACAGCTTGGAAACCCATCCGGACGTGGCCGTGATTGAGCGGATTCGTGACGAAAAGACCAAAAAGCTGAAAAAGCTGATTAGCATTGAACAGATCCGCGAACTCAGGGACAAAATCGGCCTGACTTCATTTTTAAATACCTACAAAGTCGCCTTAATCCGCGAGGCCGAGTACATGAGCATTGAGGCTTCTAACGCTTTGTTAAAAACTTTGGAAGAGCCGGCCGGCAAAACCATTATTGTGCTTTTGGTTAAAGACCTAAGCCGTTTGCCTGCCACCATTGCTTCGCGCTGCCAGATTGTAAAATTCAGAATTATTCCGGAAAAGCTGATTTATGACGAGCTTAAAGAGCGCGGGGCCACGCGTGAAGAGGCCGAGCTTTTGTCACGGCTGGCTGCTGGATCACCGGGCGTGGCATTAAAGTTTTACGAGGACAAAGAACGGCTTGAAGATTATAAAAGCGAAGTTTTGGATTTTATCAAAGTCTGCCAGGCACCGATTTGGAAAAGATTTAATTTTGTTGACGACAAGATCCAGACCCGCGGCGACCGCGAAGAGATTGTCCGGGCGGTTAAAAAGATATTGTCGATCTGGCAGGGCGTGATCCGCGACAGCCTGCTTCTAGGGCTCGGCAACCAGGAGCTGATGGTCAACTATTGGGCGCATGAATATATTGAGGAATTAAAAAATCGATACTCAATCGATCAGATTGTTAATTTACTTAACAAAATCAAACAGACGGAAAAAAACATCGATCAAAACGCCAACATCAAGCTGGCGATTGAAAACTTTTTGTTAAATTTCTAGTTTTGATATAAAATAATAGATATAAAATTTTAAAAATATATTTATGAAAAAGATTCTACCAATCATCACAATGATCGCGGCAATATCTCTGATGGGTATTGGCTGTATTGAGTTTGGCGGCGCGCCAACCGGTGCCCAGGGCGGTGTCTGGAAAACAACTGACCAGGGCGAGATTTGGGAGCAAAAAGTTGACTTTCCAACTTCTGAGGGCGTGGGCAAGATCGGCCAGGTTAATATTAATGTAATCGCGATTGACCCGTCAGACCATTTGGCAATTTACGCCGGCACCAGTGCGGACGGACTTTTGTATTCTTATGACGCTGCCGAGTCCTGGGAATCTGCCAAACAGCTTGATACCGGCCCGATTGCCGACATCTCGATTGATCCCAAGGACAAATGCAATGTTTACGCCGCGAGCCGCAATAAGGTTTACAAATCAATTGACTGCAACCGTACGTTTGAGCAGTCATATTACGAAACCCGGACCGATGTAAAAGTCACGGACGTGGAAATTGATTGGTACAACCCGACCATTGTTTACGCCGGTACCTCAGACGGCGATCTATTGAAAAGCACGGACGCCGGCGCCAGCTGGTCTCCGGTGCATCGCTTTGACGGAGACATTAACGACATTTTAATTGACCCGTTTGATTCCCGCGTTATGTACATCGGCACCGAAAACAAAGGCCTTTGGAAAAGTGTTGACGGTGGTGAGAGTTGGTCAGACTTTGAAGCCGAGCTTAAAGATTTCAAAAATTCACGCGACATCTATTTTCTTACCGCTGACAAAACCAGTCAAAACACATTTATTATTGCCACCAAGTACGGTTTGATCCGCACCACAGACGCTGGTTCATCCTGGTCTGAAATTGAACTGGTAACGCCGCCAGGGGAAGCCAGGATTACCTCTTTGGTACTTAATCCGCGCGAGGGCAGGGAAATTTATTACACCACCAGCGGCACGTTTTACAAATCGCTTGACGCTGGCGCGACCTGGGTTACCAAGAAAGTTCCCGCTCTTGACCGGGGCGCGAGCGCCATAACAATTGATCCGGAAAATAACAAAGTCATTTACCTTGGCGTAAGCGAATCTAAAAAAGACAGTTTTTAATTTTAAATCTATGGCAAACATAATTAAAGAGCACGAGGGGGAATTTCAAAAAGCGATTGATCACTTCAAGTCTGAAATCAGTATCCTGCGCACCGGCCGGGCCACACCAGCCATGGTTGAGGATATTCAGGTCGAAGTATATGATCAAAAAATGGAGATTAAGGGTTTGGCTTCGATTAATGTTCCCGATCCAAAAACCATTGTGATTGACCCATGGGATAAAAACGTGATCAAGGACATTGAAAAAGCACTCAATGATTCTGACATCGGTGTTTCGCCGGTGGTTGACGGCACCGTGATTCGTTTGAACATGCCGCCAATGACTGAAGAGAACCGCAAAGACATGGTCAAAATTCTTAAGCAAAAGGCCGAACAGGCGCGCATCAGTGCTCGCGGTGTTAGGGAAAAAGTGCGAGATAAAATCATCAAGGCAGAAGATGCCAAAGAAATTACTGAAGACGAACGTTTTCGCAGCCAGGAAGAGCTGGACAAGCACGTTGGTGAAGTAAACAAAGAAATTGACAAAATTACTGATGAAAAAGAAAAGGAAATAATGACAATTTAGGCTAATTTATGCAAAAAGAGCTCTGCGTAGGCAGGGCTTTTTGAATGAAGAGAAAAGATTTGCTAAAAATAGGTATTTTCGTTATAATATCAGCACTTAAATTTTTAAAAATATGGCTAAACAAGAAGAAAATATCATGGAAAAAATCGTTTCCTTTGCCAAGCGCCGGGGATTCATTTTTCAGTCATCTGAAATCTATGGCGGCTTTTCCAGCTGCTATGATTACGGCCCTTTGGGTGTGGAACTTAAAAACAATATCAAACGAGCCTGGTGGAAGGCCATGGTTCAGGACAATCCGGACATTGTCGGACTGGATGCTTCAATTTTAATGTCACCAAAGGTATGGGAGGCGTCTGGCCATTTGGGCGCCGGCTTTACTGACCCAATGGTTGAATGTAAAAAATGCCACAAGCGATTTCGGCCGGATCATATTGAGGATAAGAAAAAATGTCCAGAGTGCGGTGGTGAGCTGACGGAAGCAAAAAGCTTTAATTTAATGATGAAAACATTTGTCGGTCCGGTTGAGGACACGGCTTCGGAAACATATCTTCGGGGCGAAACCTGTCAGGGGATTTATGTTAATTTTGAAAATATTCGTGAATCAATGCGCCTTAAGATTCCTTTTGGCATTGCTCAGATTGGTAAGGCCTTTCGCAACGAAATTACGCCGGGTAACTTTACTTTTCGCATGCGCGAGTTTGAACAAATGGAAATGCAGTACTTCGTAAATCCAAAAGACAAGAAAAAACATTTTAAAAAATGGAAAGAAGCACGCATGAAATGGTATTTGGATTACGGCATGGACAAAAAGAATTTAAATTTTTATGAACAGAAAAAAGACGAGCTGGCGCATTATTCTTCAGCCGCGGTTGATATTGAATACGAGTTTCCGTTTGGTAAGGACGAGCTCGAAGGAATTCATGACCGAGGTGACTGGGATCTTTCCAACCACGCCAAGCACAGCGGCAAGGATATGCAGTACTTTAATGACGAAACAAAAGAAAAATATTTTCCGCACATTGTTGAAACATCGGCCGGGGCCGACCGTTCAACTTTGGCATTTTTAATTGACGCCTACCGAGTAGTTGAGGGCGGCCGTACCAAAACCACTGAGAGCACCAAAGAGCAGGAAGTGGTCCTGCGGCTTGATAAGCGTTTGGCTCCAATCAAAATTGCGGTTTTGCCACTGTCAAAGAAAGAAGAGCTTACCAAACCAGCGACTGAACTTCTTAATGAACTTAAAACCCGCTGGATGACGCAGTTTGACGCCAGTGGTTCAATTGGCCGGCGTTACCGCCGTCAGGATGAAATTGGCACGCCCTACTGCGTGACCTATGACTTTGAATCAAAAGACGATAAGTCTGTCACGGTGCGCGACCGCGACACCATGGAACAGGAGCGCATTAAAATAGGCGACCTCATGGATTATTTCAAAGAAAAATTAGATTAACGATTGTGTACAGACAGACTACTTTAAAGAATGGCATAAAAACTTATTTTGTACCGGTGAAGGGGACTCAGGCGGTTACGGTTTTGGCATTGGCAAAAGTTGGCTCACGTTATGAAAGGCGGGTAATCAGTGGGGCGTCTCATTTTATTGAGCACCTTATGTTCAAAGGCACCGAGCGCCGGCCGACCACGCTTAATCTTTCGCGTGAACTTGACAGCATTGGCGCTGAGTTTAACGCTGCCACGTCAAAAGACTGGACTGGGTACTACATCAAGGCTAGCAATGCCCACATTGAAAAAGCCCTTGATGTAATTTCAGACATGCTCTGGCATTCCAAGTTTGAGGAAAAGGAATTTATTAGGGAAAAGGGTGTGATTATTGAAGAGATTAACATGTATGAAGATAATCCTTTGTTGTATATCGAGGATCTCTTGGAGCAGGCAATGTACGAGGGCAGTACCTTGGGCTGGGAAGTGGCTGGCACCAAAGCGATTATTAAGAAAATGAAACGCGCTGATCTTTTGCGCTATCGCGACCGTTTTTACCAGCCGCGCAACATGGTGCTGGTAGTGGCAGGTAATTTTTCAAAAGTAAAAACCCTGGCTGATAAATATTTTGCTGACCTGGCGCCAAAAACAAAAGCAAAGCCTTACGCATACAAAAAATTTTCTGGTTTTAAATCAAGCCGTACGCCCAAGTGTAAAATTAAATATAAAAAAACCGAACAGGTACATTTAGCAGTCGGTTTTCCAGGGCTTCGCTATGAATCGCGTGACATGCCGGCACTGCAGCTGATGCACGTAATTTTTGGCGGAACCATGAGCTCACGGCTTTTTATTGCGATTCGCGAACGACAGGGTCTGGCGTATTATGTCCGTTCCTCGGTTGATTCATATGAAGACAGCGGGTTATTCACAATCCGCAGCGGGCTTGATATCAAACGCTTTGATAAAGCCGCTGATATTTTGAAAAAAGAAATTAAGCGTTTTAAAAAACACGGCCCAACTTCTGAGGAAATCAAACGCGCCCAAGAATATATAAAGGGTAAACTAGCTCTCTCACTTGAGGATTCATTTAATCTGGCTGAGTTTTACGGCAAACAGGCCCTGCTTTTCAAACGCATCAAAACTCCCAAACAGCGACTAGCCGACATTATGAAGGTTGATCAAAAGAAAGTGAGGCAGATTGCGGGCAGGGTGCTTGATTGGGACCGCGCCGGGGTGGCAGTAATCGGGCCGTTTAAAACCAAAGCAAGTGTTTTAAAATATTTTAAATAATATGGAGGAAAAATTAATTATTGCCAACTGGAAAAGTTATCTCACCTTAGCCGAAAGCGAGGATTTAACACGCGAGTTGGCCAGCTACATTAAAAAGAAAAAGAATTTGCCTGAGCTGGTTTTATGTCCGTCATATCCAGCAATTCCGGCAATCAATAAACTCATTAGCAAAAATGAAAAGATTGCTTTAGGTGCGCAAAACATGAACTGGCGTGAGAAGGGTCCGTTTACTGGTGCGGTTTCACCTATTATGCTCAAAGAAGTTGGTTGCCAATTTGTGATTCTTGGCCACTCGGAGCGGCGTAAACATTTTCGCGAAGAAAACTTGGATATTCATCACCGCCTGCGCCTTGCCCTGGAACAGGGCCTGACGCCGATTCTTTGCGTGGGTGAAACTGCTGAAGAACGCCGAGCCGGCAAGCGAGATGACGTGGTCCGTGAACAGATAAGTGAATCAGTCGGCGTACTCGACATTGAAGAAGATGACCGAATTATTATCGCGTATGAACCGGTCTGGGCAATCGGCACTGGTGATGCGGTTGAGCCAAGTGAAGCGGTGCATTCGCATCAGGTTATCCGCCAGACACTGATTGATGCGTTTTCCGAGCTTGAGTTTAATAAACATTTTCAAATTATTTACGGCGGCAGTGTTGACCCGGATAATATTGAAGGATTTTTAGAGCACGACATTATCAGCGGTGTTTTGGTTGGTTCAGCCAGCACTAAGGAGGAAAAATTTAAAGGAATGATTGAAGCCTATATTAATAGATAATATGATTTATTGGATCGGTCTAATATTAATTGTAATTTCTCTTTCAATTATCGGCACAGTGATTATTAGAAAGTTTTCACGACTGTCAATTATTGATGTTGATTCAATGGCCGGCGCAAGAGAAGCCAAAATTAAAGAAGAACTTATTTGGCAGCGGGTTGCCCGAAAAGCCAAAGAGCGCGGTAAGCCTCTGATTGAAGTCTCGAGCGAGCTCAAGCGGGGGACGGGTAAGTTTTTAGAGGGTTTGCAGAGCCGGGCCAAAGAGCTTGAAAAAAAATATGCTACTGAACGCCGGGTTGCCAAGCCAGTGAAAGTAAAACCTGGTACTCAAGATAAAACCAAGAATTTGCTTGAAGAGGCAAATCGTCTTTTTGGTGAGGACAGCCTTAAACAGGCCGAAGAAAAGTTTATTGAAATAATCAGCCTGGATCATCACAATGTTGCGGCTTACTGGGGTTTGGCCCAGGTTTATGCAAAAGGAAAGCAGTTTGAAGAAGCCAAAGAAACATTAGATTTTATTATCAAGCTCAACAAAGCTGATGATAAGGTTTACAGCCTGCTGGCAGAAATAAGTTATCTTGAAGGTGATTACAAGCAGTCCAAAGAGCATTTGGAAAAAACAATTAATATAAATAAATCAATCGCAAGCCATCATCTTGATTTGGCTAAGGTCAATGTGGCACTCGAAGACCGGAAATCAGCCCAAAAATGCCTTTTGGCTGCCAAAAAGCTTGAGCCAAAAAATCCCAAAACCCTTGACTTTTTCATAGAAAATAGTATAATACTAGGCATTAAAGATCAGGCTAAAGAGGCTTTTAAGGAATTTAAGAAGCAAAATCCCGACAATCCCAAGCTCACGGAATGGAAAGCAAAGATTGACAAATTAAAATAATTTCTGATTTTGCCGACATAGCTCAGTTGGTAGAGCACTTCCATGGTAAGGAAGGGGTCCGCGGTTCAAGTCCGCGTGTCGGCTCCAGACGGGTCGGTACCAAAGTGGACAAATGGGGCAGACTGTAAATCTGCTGGCTTTATGCCTTCCCTGGTTCGAATCCAGGCCGGCCCACCAGGCCACCCTAGCTCAGCTGGTAGAGCAACGGTTTTGTAAACCGTAGGTCGTCGGTTCGATCCCGACGGGTGGCTCCATTAAATATCATTAGTTTCGGAGGATAAAAGTAAAATATGTCACAAGACAACATGATTAAGCTTGAGTGCACCGATTGCAAAACAATCAATTATTACTCAAGAAAAAACAAGAAGAAATTAAAAGAACGAATTGAGATTAAGAAATTTTGTAAGAAATGCAAAAAGCACACCTTACATAAAGAGACCAAGTAAAATTGGTTTTCTTTATATGGGATAGGGGGGCGTAGTACAGTGGTAGTATGTCGGTCTCCAAAACCGAAGACGGGGGTTCGATCCCCTCCGCCCCTGCCAAAAAATCCTCTCAAGTTGAGGGGATTTTTTGTTAGTTAAAAATATTGATTTCGTGTATAATATTTAAGGAGGAATTTTTTTATATTTATGATATCGATTTTTATACAAATCAGTTTAGTGCTTGGCGTGGCCGTGGCCATATCTTTAATTATGCGGTTGCTTCGCCAGCCGCTTATTATCGGCTACATTATTACCGGCATCATTGTCGGTCCGGCCGTGTTCGGCATTGTGCAAAAGGGCGACGCTTTGGAAAGTTTTGCTCATATTGGCGTGGCCTTGCTTTTGTTTATTGTTGGCTTGGGCCTGCATCCAAAAATGATACGCGAGGTTGGGGGAGTGGCAATCGTGACCGGCCTGGGACAGATTATCTTCACTTCGGTAATCGGCTGGGTAATCGCGATCATGCTCGGCTACACTCCTTTGGTTGCGCTTTATATTGCGATTGCTTTTACTTTTTCAAGCACAATCATCATCTTACGGCTTTTGTATTCGAAAGAAGATCAGGATACCCTCTACGGCCGCATTGCAATCGGCTTTCTTTTGGTGCAGGATTTTGTTGCCTTGGTTATGATAATTTTTCTGGCCAGTTCGCGCGGTGGTGCCACTGATATCCAGTTATTTTTAGCAACCATTTTATTAAAAGTTTTAATTGTAACTGCGGCAGTTGTTTTACTTATTAAGTTTATTGTGCCGTTGGCTGATAAAGCTTTGGCTCAGAGCCGGGAACTTTTGTTTATTTTTGCCATTGGCACCTGTTTAATATTTGCCAGTCTTTTTAATTATTTAGGATTTTCCCAAGAGCTTGGCGCCTTGATTGCCGGCGTGATACTTTCATTCTCACCGTACCACCGCGAAATTGCCACGCGCCTGCAGCCTTTGCGTGACTTCTTTTTAATCACGTTTTTTATCGTGCTGGGTGCGGGCATGCACTTTGGCGACATTTCAACCTCATGGCTGATGATTGCGGTTTTCTCGGTTTTTATTTTAATCGGCAACCCATTGATTGTTTTTATCATCATGACGCGGATGGGCTACTCAAAGCGGACCGGATTTTTTGCCGGTTTGACCGTGGCGCAAATCAGTGAGTTCTCCCTGATCCTTTTGGCAATGGGTGCCGAGGTTGGCCATATTCCGGCAGTAATACTTGGTCCGGCGACCATGGTCGGCCTGATCACAATCGGCATATCGTCCTACATGATTACTTATAATCATACTCTGTACCGCTGGCTGGAGGGATTTCTTACCTTTCTTGCTCCAGCCAAAAAACCGCGCCGAGAAATGGGTTTGCCGCGTATGAAAAAGCTTGATGTGCTGGTGCTTGGTGCCCATCGTCTGGGCGGGGGAATTATCAAGATTTTAAAAAAGATGCGAGTAAAATTCCTAGTGGTTGATCATGATCCGCAGGTAATCAGCTTTTTAGAAAAAAGCAAGATTCCGAGCTTGTTTGGCTCGGCTGATGACGCAGCTTTTCTTGATCAGATACAATTAAAAGATACCAAACTTATTATTTCAACCATTCCTGATTTTGAGACAAATAATTTCGTGGTTCAGTATGCCAAGCGTCGCGCCCCGCACGCCAATGTTATCTGTGTGGCAAATCACAGCTCACATGCCAAGGATCTGTACGCCGCCGGCGCGACTTATGTGGTGATGCCGCCGTATTTGGGAAGAAAGTACATAATTGATCTGGTGCGGCGCAATAAATTAAACACAAAAAAATATCACCACGAAAGAGCTCACCATGTTAAGGATTTAAAAAACCTGGCCAACGACCTGAAGTCACCAAAATAATTATTCTTCTGGAATATATTTAAGATCTTCGTCTTTTTCCGGGATTAAAACACTTTTACGAAAACCAACGCGCTCTGGCGCGTTTTTTTGTGTGCCAAACATCCGGCCGTGATAAACCGAATACTCGCCAAACTTATCATTAATCTTATCAAGCGCCTGAGTCAGATTTTTTTGTTTGATTGTGTTATGCCAAAATTCCATCTGGCCGCTCCAGGGCCGGAGATCGGTTACGGTCACCGCGAGCATACTTACTTCACTGCGGATACTTGTATTAAGAAGCCCAAAAGCCGTCTGCCAAATATCCATGGTGTCATAAATTGGTTTTGGAGTCTTGCGATGCAGATAGTCACCGTATTGATATTTGTATGACCAGCCAACATAGATCCGGTTGGCCACCCGGCCAGAGGCGCGGAGCCGGCGCCCGGTTTTTTCACAAAGCTTCATTAAGATTTTGCCAAGATAATCCAGGTCGCGCGTCACAACGGGCAGGCAATAAGAGTGGCCGATCGATTTAGGCAGCTTTTGCGCGTCCGGATCTACTTCTTCAATTTCCTCACCGCGGATTTTGGCCCAAAGATACCAGCCCGGCCGGCCCAGTATCTGCAGAATATTTGTCTCAGGATAATTATACAAGTCCATAAGTGACAAAATGCCCAAACGGTTTAATCTTGCGGCCATGCGAAAATTTATTCCCCAAACATCGGTCAGCTCGAGTCTTTTATAGAGTCCGGGAATATGGCGCGGCTTTACCAGAGTAAGGCCGTCAGGTTTTTGCAGTTCAGACGCAACTTTGGCCAAAAACCGTGTAAAAGAAATACCAATTGAGCAGGTGAGCCAGTCACCAATTTCTTTTTTAATTCTTTTTTTAATTTCTTGAGCAACTTTTTTAGCAAAGCGAAAATTTTTAATATGGCCGGTCAAATCCAAAAAAGCCTCGTCAATACTGTAGGGCTCAACAATCTGGGTATAATCGCGGAAAATTGAAAAAATGCCCTGGGTCACGTGGCGGTATTTGACCGGGTCGCACTCAACTAGTTTGATCTGAGGAATTAATTTTTTTGCCTCTTGCACAATCGCGCCCGTGCCCACGCCCAGAGCTTTGGCCTCTTTGCTTGCCGCAATAATACAGCCGTTTTTAGAAAGATAAGCGCACACCCCAACCGGTTGGCCGCGGAAATGAGGATTTGCCTGCTGTTCAACTGAGGCAAAATATGAATTCATATCAATATGCATGACAATGCGCTGCATAGTTTTTTATATTTAAGAGCCCGCCCTCTTATAAAGAGAAGACGGACTCATGTGGGCCCCCTTAACGCGCCCTGCCAAACACCAAACATCAATCTGGCAGGACAAGTCAATCCGTATAAATTTCAATCAACTGCCATTCAAGCGACTCTGTGTCAAAACGTAGTTTAAAATAATTAATCATGTCTGACACAGAAAAATAAAATATTTTTTTGTTGCCTTCGCGCGTGGCATGGACAAGGTTAACTTGCTTAATATCATACTTCTTGCCGTTCCATTTCATAATCCACGGCATCACGCGGTTATCACGAAAAGCAACTAAGACCTCAACCGGCTCATTAACGAGGTCGTACATGATACAGGGGTTCGTCGCTTGGCATGGTTGTTAAACGGCAGCGAAGAACTTTTTTAATTCTTCGTTTTGCAGCCCAGAATTTAACGGTTCGTGGGTAGGTATGGGGGAGTGTTGCGTATTGCATATTTTTGTTTTTATTTCTTATGATATACGGGTATGGAAACCCGCTATTTTAGTGTGCGGGTATGGAAACCCGCGCTTATATGGTTTGAAATTTTCGTACCACGGCCTTGACCACACCCTGCACAATCAAATCTTTTACAAAGATCGGTTTCATGGTTGCGTTGGCCGGCTGTAAACGAATGCGGCTGGGTTCGCGGTAAAATCTTTTTAAGGTGGCATAGGCATTATCCAGAAGCGCTACCACCACGTCACCGTTTTTTGGTGAGGGATTTCTTTCAATAATTACATAATCACCATCCAGGATACCGTCTTCAATCATTGACTGGCCTTTAACTTTTAAAACATAAGAGTTAGCGCCGTCAATTACCAGATCGGCCGGCACGGCCATGGTTTCTTGCTCTTCAATTGCTTCAATCGGCTGGCCCGCCGTAATTAAGCCGGCCAAAGGCAAGTTAACTGATTTGCCAAGATTGATTACTTTTTTTGCCGGTTCAATGCCGCGAATCTGGTCAGGATTAATTTTTAAAAATCCTTTGTCTTTTAAATTTTGCAAATGCTCATGCGCCGTGGCTGGAGAAGAAAAGCCAAACTCTTCAGCAATCTCGCGCACGGTCGGGGAAAAACCATTGTCCTTTGTGTAGTTCACTACAAAGTCTAAGACCTGTTTTTGTTTTTTCGTAAGTTGGGGCGTTGCTTTAGGGGTCATATATTTATGTGCATATGAGTAAGAGGGTATTGAGGGGCGGATGATTAATCCGCCCCATCCGTGGAGGAGGAAGTTATCCACAGGGGAGGGCATCCCAATACATTATACCCCGAACAAAAACCGAACGCAATATATATGTCAAGCCCCTGGGGTGGATAAGCCTAATTTTAAGCTAAAAAAACAAGCCTGCATAAGAAAACAGGCTAGTTAGCAGCGTCTCAGTCACCTTATTTGCACTGGGTTTTGGCAGGGCCTGGCCAACCGCTTGCCGGTTTGTGCGGTCAGCTTGGTAGGGGCCTTAAGTGCATGGGCATTGCACCCAATTACTTTGGCCGCAAAAAAAGTTGGTGCAAAACTACCCCAATGGGGTCAGCCTCCGTTTGAGCAGTTCGCTTTGGGCCTCAAGGTCCAGTTGCGGCGTGCCAGCGGAGTGATGCAGCTTGTGCCAGTCTGGGAAATTGCTCGAGCGCCTTGTCTCAGCCCGGTCGCGCATGGCGTTTGAGCTAGCAAGGATTTCCCAGAATGGCTGATCTCGCGCTTGTTCAAGGAACCAATGTCTCTCGCTTTCTTCATTTTGCACCTCCCTTCATGCCTGAACAGGCATTAGGAGTTGATGAATAGGCAAGGCAAATAAGACACTGCTGGAAAGGCCGCCCAGCACGTGTTGTATCATTATTATATCATTTATTGGTTATAAATGTTGACCACTGTATTTGACCCGTGCTACAATCACATTGCTCTGAGGCGCCACATCGGGGTAATGATGATTCTTCTCGGGAGGAGAAGAAGGGGCGTCACTCGGCGAGCTGATTTAAGGGTATAGCCTGTACCTAAGGGTCAGCTCGCCGTATTTTTTTTGTTATGATATAATTATGTATGCTTATGGATTGGGGAGCTATCACAAGCTATATTGGCACCATTGACTGGGCCACTCCTACCTGGGACCTTTTTATTGTCCTGTTTTTTATTGTTGGCGCGCTTTTGTACGGCTTGTCACTTGGCCGCGACCGTATCATTGTAATTCTTGTAAGCATTTATATGGGTCTGGCCGTGGTTTCCAATGCGCCATATCTTCGGGATTTTAATGCCGAGCTCACAATTAACCAAAACTTTGTTATAAAAATCGGCGTGTTCTTGGGAGTATTTGTTTTACTATTCTTTTTATTGTCACGATCCGCGCTTTTAAAAACACTTAGTTCAAATGCCAGCGGCAGCTGGTGGCAGGTAATTGCTTTCAGTTTTTTGCAATGCGGACTAATGATTTCCGTCACTCTTTCATTTTTGCCAGAAGGCACCACTGAAAATTTATCAGATTTTGTTCAGCAGGCATTTTTATCAGACCCGGCCCGATTCTCATGGCTTGTCCTGCCCATTGTTTTGATGGCATTTGTTAAGGGCAAGAAAAAGTCAGACGACGAGTAATTTTATAATCTCAAACATGGACGGTACTGAGAGGAAAAATATTAAACCGGGCACTCCGGTTTTTATTGTTAAAAAAGAAGACCAGCCAACTGGCAAACTAACCCGCGGCGTGGTCAAAGATATACTAACCAGCAAAGCCAATCATCCGCGCGGCATCAAGGTTCGCTTAAAAAGCGGAGAAGTGGGAAGAGTGCAAATTATTTAAAAATAAAAAAGGCCCGTTAAAGGTGGAGCCTATACCTTGTTGTCACTATGTTCTGATGAGCACGATGACGATGATGGCGAGTGATTCAAGCACGCTGACAAGCATGGCCAGCATCATGCCGAAGTTTTTGGCCTTAATCCCGACCAGGGTGAAGACCAGCTGGATCAGGAAAAAGATCACGTACATGAGCCACGAAACCCCGGCCACGCTGTCTGCCACAATAACTTGGTAGAGCTGCGGCGCAATGGCAAGGGGGTTGATGAGCGAGATGATGCCGGTGGTGGTATTGAAGTACTTCCACTCCAGCACAAAAGCCAGCTTGGCAAAGATCCAGTTCATGAGCGTCTCGATTATATGGGACATCAGAGTTACCTCCCTTTCGGTTGTTTTAGAACGCCCAATAATATCATATTTTTAGCAAAATGTCAAGAAATAAACGCAGGTTTCCATACCTGCGCTACATTAATGAAATGTAGATATAAAAAAGACCGAAGCAAGTTGCTTCGGTTGAAGATCATTCGGCCTCGATCTCGATTGCGGGCTCGTCATCATCGTAAGGAACCTCTTCCTCAACTTCCACCGCCGGTGGTGGGGGAAGGGGTTTTTGAGATGACGAGTTGAGATCCTCGCCGCAGAAAGGGCAGTGATCGATTGGAACGCAGAACTCCTCCTCCAAAACCATGTACCACATCCCGTCGGTGTGAAGGATGATGCGGATTGGCATTGTCGGGTAAAAGAGCTCATCCGGCGNNAGTTGAGATCCTCACCGCACCAGGGGCAGTGGTCGATTGGAATGCAGAATTCCTCCTGCAAAACTATGTACCACACGCCGTCATTGTGTAGGATGATGCGGATCGGCATGTTCGGGTAGAAGAGCTCGTCCGGTGTGCCGTTATCATCGCTCAGGCCGCGTTGGTTCGGAGGAAACTCACTGGGCATGTCTGGGCACTTGTGCGCCATTCGTGGCGCGAGTGAATCTCGTCGTTTCATGCGTTCCCCCTGGCAGCCGAGTGCGGCTCTAGGTTTCCCACGTCCTTGAGTCCGGCTTTCTCAGCGAGCTGGCGCAGCCGCTCCTTGAGCTTGGATAGGTCGCGATACCGGGTGTGCTTTGTCACCTTGAGTGCGACCCCATCCTCGTTAAAGGACGGCAATTCCTCTGAGTTGAGACAGCAGATGAGTCTTTCCTGGCCATTGCCATTCAGGGCCCGGCAGATGGCATAGGTGTACTTCATCAGAATTTCGCTGTGGCCGATCCTGAGCTCATCGTCCGGCAAGAGCAGTACTGCTGATTCGCTGAGCACCGGATCCCAGAGTGAGATGCGGCCGTCGCCTTCATCTGTGATCTGGCAATCCCTGAGCTTGAAGGTGAGGTCTTGGGCCTTGATTTTGACCCAGTCATCGCCTGGCTCGAGCGGCTGGCCTCTGTTCTTAGCAAACCAGGCAAAACTCACATTGAGCTTCTGATTATCAGGCTTGCCCTGGAGCTTGATCTCCTTGATGTCGCCGCGCTTGAGGTATCCGGCCTCGACGTTGGCCAGCACCAGCTGGCCGCCGATATATTGAGAAAGAAATTCTTGGGTTAGTTCCATCACACCCCTCCTTTGTATCAGGTTCTTAGCTAAATATCCAAGATATTAGAACTTAGCATAAAATAACGTACTTGTCAATATAAACGTATTTTAGGCAAATTATTTACTTTTTAAATAAAAATAGGCCATAAATGACCTATTAGAATCCCAGGTGTCTGACATGGTCGAGTCCGCGGTAGTCTGCCTCTTCTTTGACACGGAGCCGCATGTAGTAAAGATCATGAGAAAAGATGTTCTCGGTGCGGTGGAAGACATAGCCTTCGGGCCGCGGTGCCTCACCATTGTCGCCTTTCTCGTGCAGATAGTAAACGGCAAAATAATAGCCGTTGTTCTCCAGTACGGTGATGGTTACCCGTCGGCCGCCTGAACTGCTGTCGGGCAGTACACCGGAAATCTCTTCAATGTCGCTGCTTTGGGTAAAATTCTGGCCTGTCACAAGCACCTCCTTTAAGTGCTGTTACCAGTTGAGCACGGTGGGCGGTTCAAGGTCATGCTGCTCAGCCAGGGCCATGCCAATGGCTTCACTGTAGACCCACTGGAACCTTGAGTCCTGAAGTACGAGCCACTCCCGCAGGGCAATGAACTTTTCTTCTGCCACCGGCGGCAGGGAAGTATTTGGCAGGAGATTCACGGCCTGCACTGGTTCTATATTCAGCTCCAGGCAGATGTACTCGACGATTTGATCAAATCGCTGACCTAATTCCTCAAGGAAATCAATGTCAGCACCGTAGAGCCGGCAAGTGACGACAACGCCGCTATGAACATGCAAAAGGTGCTCTAATGTGTTTACCTTCACTTCCTCCTCCTTTTCTGATAATTAAATATAGCACAATGCGTATATTTAGTCAATGTGTGTAACTTTACAAATCCTGGGGTGTATTATATTATAGAAACCCTATGAATAAGCGCGATTTTAAGCGTTTTTACAGCAAAAACTTTGATAAAATCTATCGATTTGTGTTCTTCCGCTGCGGCGGAGACCGGGATTTGACCGAGGATCTGGTATCTGAGATTTTTGTAAAGGCTTTGGAAAAATTCCATACCTATGACCCTAAAATCTCAAAAGTGTCCTGGATTTACACAATTGCAAAGAACCATTTGGCCAACCACTTCCGCTCCAAATATTTTCGTGATGTTGAGCCCCTGGAGGTTGAAGTATGGTGGCAGGATCAGACCTGGGAGATGATTGATGCTGAGTCTGATAAAAAAGCATTTTATAAAATGCTAAAAAATCTGAGCAATGACGAACAGCGGCTTGTAACCATGAAATATATTGAAGGGTATAATTATCAGGAGATGTCAGAGATTTTGGAAAAAGAAAAAGTAACCCTTCGCGTGGCCACTCACCGCGCCATTGCCAAGTTAAAAAAACTAGCAGAAAAATATGAGCTTAAAGAAATTAATCAAAGGCCTGCGAAACGAAAGCCGGCCCGAAAAAAAGTGTAAAAAAGCCTTATGGCGCCAGCTCGATCATCAGTTTGATCATATGTATCCGGGTGCCCAACGCCTTGTGCCCAGACCAGCAGTAATTATTGCGGTCGTAGTTTTAATTGCGGTTGGCGTGGGAACAAGCGCTTATGCTTATGAATCACCTGAGGTGGTTGAAGGCCATCCTTTGCATTTTTTAAAACAAAACATTGAAAATTTTGAAGGCAAGCTCAAGTTTTCACCTGAGAAAAAGGCCCAGTGGCACTTAAAAATGCAGGACCGCCGCATGACCGAGGCTGAACACTTTGTTGATAAAAATGATTTTCGCAAAAACCTTTTTGAAAAAGGAGTTGGCGAGATGGGTCAGGGTCTTGATGAAGTTAAGCGCATCAAGCTTAAGGACAAGCGCCAGGAAATGCTTGAGCACATCAGCGCCATGGAGCAAAAGCATATTGAGATGCTTCAGCAGATCAAGCCTCAGCTTTCTGAATATTCCCAGCAGGTGATTGAAAGAATAATTGCCGAGCACACTAAAAGAATTCAGGAAAAAGTTCGCGGCTTTGAAACCGATGAGCAAGAGCAATTTATGCCGCTCAAGATGAGGCGCTTCAGAATAATGCACGTCGGTACTTCGGGCATCAATTCTTCGTCAGATGTGATTGTCACGGCCGACGCTCTGCCCGATGAATTCGGCAATGTACAGATTTTAATGCTCCAACCCTAATCCGATAATTAAAAAACCGCTCTCTGTTTGGGAGCAGTTTTTTTAATTTTATTATTCTTCGATTTCTTCTTCAAGGTTTTCTTCAATATAAATATCAATGCGTTCCGCCGCGATTGAATCAGCCGATTTAATATTTTCTGATGAGTACACAGTTACTCTTAGTCCGGCAATAATATCGTCAAAGCCAATTTCTTCTTTTTCATAAGGTGAAGGCGGATCGGCTGGAGTTTCTTCTGGGTCAAGTATTGCCATCTGCCGATCGTATGCCTCCTGTTCTTCAAAATATTCTTCAAAATCCTTGGCAGTATTCTTTGTTATGATTGTGGCTTCATTAATTTGGATAGTTCTGATCATGGGTCCGGTTTCAGCCAAAGGATTATCGCTAACCGATTCAGCCATCATGGTAAATGACTGATTTTTGGAATTAATGTCCATAATCTCGCCAGACACATTGTTAATCTCTTCAATTTCTTCAGGAAATAGCCCACTTTCTTCAACCGCGAGCCGGGCGGCGGACCAGCCGGCATCATAGCCTTGTTGGTAGGCGCTTTCCATGTTCTTTTGGCCCCAAAATAGGCCGACCAAAAACACAGCTGTCAGAATTATAAGGGATGAGACAATTATTAAGGTCCAGCGGGTGCCGTTATGTATCTTTTGTTCCATCATATAATTATTCGTTATTGATTCTTGTCTACATTATACCTGTTTTTATCTTATTTGGTAAGGGTGATTTTATTATGCTATAATATAACAAAATTTAATAGTAAATTTTACTAAAAATATATGAGGATTTTTAATAAAAAAATGTTCTACTTTTGGCTATTATTAGTCATAGTGCTTGGAGGAATTTTAGCTGTAAATCAGCTGATTATTGCCTGGACCGGGCCAACCGCGTCTCCGCCCGGAGACAACACGCCCGGTGTGATATGGAACCAGGGTGTTGCCGGCGTGGCTCAGACCGCGGAATATAACATTACTGGCAACGCGCGCATTGGCAATGATTTTTATATGGTCAATGGCAAAGCTATCCGCGCTGA
>JABAHP010001312.1_pt1 | contig 26243 bp, 19 predicted proteins | sample 7062081 | NCBI WGS metagenome assembly JABAHP01 (sample SAMN14534357, study PRJNA622989) | marine sediment metagenome | biome: marine biome [ENVO:00000428]; feature: marine pelagic biome [ENVO:01000023]; material: deep marine sediment [ENVO:00002113] | place: India: Gulf of Kutch | collected...
ACCCGAACCAGAGCCGGAGCCAGAACCGGAACCTGAGCCGGAACCGGAGCCAGAACCGGAACCTGAGCCGGAGCCAGAACCGGAACCAGAGCCAGAACCGGAGCCGGAACCGGAGCCAGAACCGGAACCAGAGCCGGAACCTGAACCAGAGCCAGAACCTGAGCCAGAGCCGGAACCGGAGCCAGAACCGGAGCCAGAACCGGAACCCGGGCCAGAACCCGAGCCGGAGCTAGAACCCGCCCCGGAAGCCGAACCTGAGCCCGAGGTGGAGCCAGAATCGGGACCGGAGGCCGAGGTCGAGATCCCGCCGGCGGAGGAGGACCAGCTGCTCGAGCCGCAGCTGGACAGCGGGACGGCCGAGGTACTGTCGCCCGAGCAGCTGGACAGCGGCCCCTACCTGCCGGTGACGGAGATGCAGGTGCTGGTGGCGGCCGAGGACGTGTCGGTGTTGAAGGAGCAGCCTGGCATCCCAGTGATGGGGGTGAGGTTCGATAACGGCTCCTACCTGGTCGAGCGCTCCGGTGGGAAGCATCCCCTCCTCTACCTCCGCGAGGACGAGGAGGGGCTGGTGGAGGGGCTCTCAGCCGGCTACGTGGCCATGGCCCAGACCACCTTCCCCCAGCCCGTCTACGTGCAGCTGACCGACATGAGGGCCGACCGGTTCATCGAGCTGGAGGGCGGGGACGAGCTGGAGGAGCAGGAATGCATGCCCAGCATCGGCTTCCGTGGCGTGGCCCGGCTGGTGTCCGAGGAGGGTGAGCCGCTCCTTAGGGCGGAGGCCCGGGCCATCAAGCTCGCCCGGCGGGACAACCACATGACCAACCTCCACGTTGTCATCCCCTTCCCAAGGACCGTGGACGAGGTGGAGGCCCTGTACAACGTACTGTTCGAGGAGGGGGTGCGCCGGACGGGCAACCTGAGGGTCTACATCGACGTGGCCGTGCCCTCCACCCTCCTTTTCCTGCACCTCTACTCCCAGGTCTCCGACGGGTTCTTCGTCTGCCTGGACGAGCTGTTGCCGGCGCTGCTGTCGATAGACCCACAATCTCGGGGCATGGCCAGGACCGACTACCTGACGGCCCACGAGAAGGCGGTGCGGCAGGCCATCCTGCTGATCACCGAGGCGGCCCGCCAGGCGAAGAAGGAGGTCATCATCATGACCAGGGAGCCCCTGGACCCGGGCCTGGTGGAGTTCCTGCTGCGCATCGGCATCAACGGCATCTGCCTGGAGCCGCAGGGGCTCCGCGAGAACGTGGAGCTCATATCCCGGGTCGAGCGCGACCTGCAGGGGGACGTGGAGGGCTGAGGGGGCGATGGGTTGGCATGGAACGGTGACGCGGGGGACGCGCTGGGGCGGTCGACCTTCCAGGTGGACCTGGACGCGATAGCCCGGGCGGTGTACGACAGCGGCGCGAAGGTGGTGGGGCTCCAGCTCCCCGAGGGGCTGAAGCGCCTCGCGCTGCCCCTCATCGAGGGTATAGAGCAGGCCACCGGTGCGAAGGTGGTGCTGTCGGCGGACCCTTGCTACGGGGCGTGCGACCTGGTGGACGACCAGTTCGATCCCCTGGGGGTCCAGCTTGTCATCCACGTGGGCCACTCGCCCATGGGGGATACCGAGCCACGAATACCCACAGTGTTCCTGGACGCGCCCTCCCGACTGGACGTGGGGCCCGCCGTGAGGGACTCGCTTTACAAGCTGGGCAGGGGGGGTCGCATCGGCCTGCTGACCACCACCCAGCACAAGCACGCGCTCCGGGACGCCAAGGAGATACTGGAGAACGCGGGGTACGAGGTGTCCGTCGGGACCGGGGGCAGGAGGCTGGCCTTCCCGGGTCAGGTGCTGGGCTGCGATTTTTCCGCGGCCAAGGACGTGGAGCACAGCGTGGACACCTTCCTCATCGTGGGAGGGGGCTCGTTCCACGCCACCGGCGTCGCCATGTCGACCAGGAGGCCCGTGGTCATCGCCGACGTGGAGAGGGGTGAGGCCCGCACGGTGGAGGAGGAGCTGGACCTTACCCTCCGCCGCCGGTCGGCAACCATCCAGAAGGCGATGGACTGCCATACCTTCGGCATCATCATCGAGGCGCGCCCCGGGCAGAGGAGGTGGAAGCTGGCCCAGTCACTGGCGAAAATGCTCCACGACGCAGGCAGGGAGGCGGTCCTGATGGTGATGAGGAACATCAGCCCAGACAGGCTGGTGGCTGTGGGTCTGGACGCCTACGTGAACACCGCGTGCCCCCGGCTGACCATCGACGACCAGTCCCTTTTCCCAATGCCCCTCCTCACACCGGTGGAGCTGCGCATCATGCTGGGGCGCGAGGGCTGGGACGACTACCTGCTCGACACGTTCGACTAGGGCTCAATCCGACAGGTCGGGGACCAGCTGGGTCCTACGCCTAAGCCTGATGGGGCTGCGTTTCAGCTCGTAGAGGTCGCCCTCGTGAAGCACGATGATGGCCCGCAACCTGTAGCCCGAGCGGAAGGGCTCGGGCGCCTGGACCAGCTTGACCCTGGAACCCGGAAGGATGCGGACCCGGGCGTGCTCGATGCCCGGCAGGCTTACCGGATCGGTGACCAGCACGCCCACGTTCCCCACCTTGGGCGAGTAGCAGACCAATATCGTGCCCTCGCCCCGGGGCAGGGCGTCCGCCCTCACTATCTCCAGCCAGTCCTCCAGTGGGTCGGGCAGCTCGGCGGCGGGGGACCACTCTTCCAGGGTCAGCTCCAGGGGCTCGTCCATACTGTCCAACGCCATGTCCAGCTCGGCCTCTATCTGCTGGAACTGCTCCAAGAGCTGGGCGTCCTGGATGTCGTTGGCCATGTCCATAAGCTCCACCAGCTGCATCGCCAACTCCCGCTCCTCCAGGCCCATGGAGAGCCGGGCGCGCCGTAGCTTGCCCAGGAGCCTGTCCGTGTCGTCGGAGGCCCTCGCCTCCACGGCGCACTCCAGCGCCTCGTGGTAGAATCCAGTGGCCAGGTGGATGGCGCCGAAGTTGGTGAAGTGGTCCCCGAACTCCTCCAGGGCGACGAAGCCGAACAGCGGGTCCGCCTCCACCTTCTCGTTGACCAGGGTCATGGTGTCCTCGGCGGCGTCACCGTCCTCGGCCAGGAGCTGCATCACGGCGGTGCCGATGAGCGCCCTGAGCACCGTGCCGTCGTCGCCCACCTGCCCGGCGAGCCGGACGGTGAGGCGGAACTGGTCCAGGGCGTCCTCGTACGCCTCCCGGTACGCGTGGACCAGGGCCTCCAGGTAGTTGGCCTCGATGACGGTGCCGATGAGTCCCGCCGCCAGCGCCAGCAGGGCCACGTTGTCCAGGTGGTCCTCGCAGTCCACCACCTCCCCCAGGTTGATGTGGAGCAGGGCGGTCACCATCTCCAGGTGGGGCAGCATCTCCGCGTAGGCCCGCATCACCTTGCGTCCGTCGGCGGGGGGGAGGGCCCCCACGGCCAGCTGGAGCTGGGACTTCAGCTCCTTCAGCTCCTTGTGGGCGTACCGGAGGGCCTCCTCGATGTCACCCGAATCGGCGAGCCTGTGGATCTCTCCCAGGTCCTCCACCATCTCGCCCAGGGGCTCCAGGTGGCGCATTATCGGGTCGAAGGCCTTGATGTGGCCCCGGCGGACCCGCTCCCCGCGCAGGTGCCTCACCAGCGCCTCCCAGTTCGCCTCCTCCTCTCTGCCCTCCTCCACGAGGGCGGGGCCTGCGGCCCCCCCGGCCGGCACGGGGGCCGGGCCCGCGTCGGGGGCGGTGACCTCCTGGAGCAGGTTGTCCATAAGCCAGGTGAGCTTGTCCTCCACGTTGTACATGTCGGCGCGGGAGAGCACGTACTCCATCTCGCCGTGCCGGACCTTCTTGTACAGGTGCCGAACGCGGCTGCGGTCCTCCCCCTTCAGCTCGCGGGAGAGCGAGAAGAGGAACACCGAGGGGGAGATGACGGCGTAGGGCTTGCCCAGCTCCCGGCTGCTGGTTGAGATCTTGAAGTCGTCGCTCACCAGGCGCACGGGTGAGCCCGACCCGGCGAGCCGGTCCGCCAGCACCATGAGGGACAGGTCGGGGGCCTGTGGGGCCCTGTGACCGCCACCCAGCTCGTTGCGCATCGAGGCAATGGCGCGGTCGTCCGCCTCGTGGACCTTCATCAGGCGCTTCGCCATCTGGGCGGCGGTGACCTTGGACCCCTTGCACCTGACGTACCTGACCTCCTCCATTATAGGTTCGGTCACGTGCATCTCCCAGCCGATGCGGTCGGCCAGCTCCAGCACCCGCTCCATCGCGTCCTTCTCCCTGGTCTGGGCCAGGCTGATGAAGAAGTTGGCGTCCATCACGTGAAGGTCCGACACCGTCCCATCCTCTCCTCGGGAGGAGATGGGAACGGGCCTATATGGGGATGACGGTGAACACGCACTTCTGGTGGCCCTCGCACACGCACTGGTCCTCGACCGTCATGTGCTCCTTGCCGGACAGCTCGCTCACCACACCGGTGATGTAGCCCCTGGTGAAGAAGCACGAGGGGTCGCCCACGTTGCCCAGGGCGATGCTCTCCACGGTGTCGGTGACCTCGGCGGCCACGCCGCCCTTGTCCACGTCCTTGGCGGTGAGCCTGCCTATGCCCACCTCGGCCCAGAGGGACACCAGGGCGTCCGCCAACTGCTCGTCGGACTCCCACTTGAAACCGGTGCGCTGCACTACGGCTCGGCCGCATCGGACCCCCAGCTCCCGGAAGAACTCCTCGTCCTTGTCTTCAAGGTCGTACTGCTTGAGCATCTCCCTGATGGAGGTGAATATGTCCACGGGCAGTGCCACGAAGGGTATCTCGCTGGTCCTTGGCATCCTCTCAACACCTTCACTTCGATATGAGTTTCCCGAGCTCGTGGAAGGCCTTCTCCACATTCTCGTCGAGCTTGGCCGACGTGGAGAACACCGGGGCGCCGTAAGGGGCGAACTCGCCCTCCACCGTCCCGGTGTTGAACTGGACATCCTCCGCGAGGTCTTTCTTGTTGCATATGATGATCATGGGGACCACTTCGGACACGTCGAACAGGTTCTCTATCCACTTGTGCATGTGCTCCATGGTCTCCTTCCTGGTCAGGTCGCAGACAACGATGGCGCCCGAGGCGCCCCTGTAGTAGGCCTTCTTCACGGTCTCGAAGGTCTCCTGGCCCGCGATGTCCCACAGTATCAGCTTGAGGTCCACGATCTCCCCGGTGTCGGGACGGTTCACGCCCAGCTCCTTCTTCATCACCTTGGCGCCGATGGTGTTCAGGTAGCGGTCGTCGAACACGTCCTGGACGAAGCGCTTGATCAGGGAGGTCTTGCCCACGGCGGGGTCCCCTATGACAACGACCTTGCGGGCCATCTTGACCAGCTGGACGTCCTCTCCGGCCAGCTCGCCCAATGACTCCTCCATCTCCGAGGGGCGGTCGGCGGTACCGGCGGCCTCGAGGAGCTCGTCGATGGACATCTCGTCCTCGTCCTCGGCCTCCTCGGCCTCCTCATCACCCTCGGCCTCCTCCTTGTCCCCTTCCTCATCGGGGGCCTTCTTATCCTCGTCCTCGCCCTCTTCCCCCTCGGAGACTGGCTCCTCCTCTTCAAGCTCCTCCTTGGCCTTCTCTTCCAACTTGTCCTGCCGGCGCTTGAAGAACATTCGGCAACGGCCTCCAAGGTCCCTCCTAGGGCTACGGATTGGCTTTAAGACCCTCTTTCTTTTTAATACTTTGTACAACAGAATATGAAATGATATCATCGAATTCAAGGGTCACTTTCACCCCTCCCCCCAGTCTGGGTATATAAACGATGATACCACTAGCATTGATGATGAAGCTGATAAAAACCGTTAGGGCCAAAGTTTATGAGCCAACCCTTAGAAAGCGGTTGGCAATAGAGCACCTATGGACATCTTGGAAGCGTGCTCTAAGGATGAAGCGGGATTACAGTTTCATTCGGTACCACTCGNNCATCCTACTACTGCCGAGAGATTGTTTGGAAGGTCAAGGATGGTGTTGATGCACCTGTTGGGGTTCCCAAGGATGCACTTAGGCTTTTCCATGGAGGTGCCTTCGCCCCGTGGTTCGCATCAATCCCGACCGCACATGGCCGGGTATGCCTTCCGCTTCGCATGTCCAAGGGATACAGTCGGCTTCTATCCGAGTGTGATGTATGCGACAGCCTTCTCATAAGACGCGATGGGGAGTACTTCCTTCATATCGTGGTCTCCAAGGATGTACCGACTCCAACCATTCCCTCTCACGCACCGGTCCTCTCCGTGGACCTGGGGGAGCGCGTCATCGCGACGTCAGTGATGATCGCCGACGGCACCATCAGCGCTCCAGGGTTCCACGGGAGGGACGTCCGCAGCATTCGTAGGCATTACGCTTGGTTGCGCAAGAGACTCGGGAGGCGTAACCTTCTCAACGTCATCAAGCGCATCGGACATACCGAGCACCGGAAGGTCGACGCCAGATTGCACGTCATCGCCGCCGACCTCGTTAATCAGGCGAGGGAGATTGGCGCGGTGATTGCCCTGGGAGACCTGACAGGAATTCGGGGGACATCGAAGGGGAGGCGTATGAACCGTATCGTGAACGCGATGCCGTTCAATCGTCTTTCAACCTTTATCGAGTATAAGGCCGCATGGGCAGGAGTGCCCATCATCAAGGTGGACGAGGCTTACTCGTCCCGCGAATGCCGTATCTGCCATCAGGGCGGGAGGCGGCCCAGCCAAGGTCGTTTCGTTTGTCCGTCATGCGGGGAGTACAACGCGGACCTCAACGGTGCAGTGAACATCGGCGGTAGGGCATTGGCCTACATGGCCATTGCCGGGGCTTCACGTATTGAGCCCATGAGGGAACGGTCTAGTTCCCAAATCAATCATGGTTCCATATCAAATTGATATATACGAATACTTTGGCCTTCAGTTCCGTGGGCTAAGAATCGCGGGGGTCGAAGGGGTACCTGTGGAGGGCGGCGATACCCCCAATCCGGCTCAGGCGCTCCCCGGCGTCGTGGGAGGTGGACACCACCACCACGCGGGCGCCCAGGGCCTCCGCCTCCGAGAGGAGCTCCACCATGGGGCCCTCCCGGACGATGTCGTCGGAGACCAGCACCGTCTCGGCGGCCCCGGCTCGGATCGCCGCCAGCACCTGCTCGGTGCCGTAGGTCACCATGCCGTCCCCCCGGCCGATGCCCGCCAGCAGCTGCTGGACCATGTCCGTCTCCATGTCCACCCTGGCGTCCTCGACCACCCTTGATACCAGGCCCCGCTTGATGGCCTCCTGGACGCCCACCATGCCCGACTGGCCCGTGCCCTCTGTGAACACCCGGGCGGCCAGGTCCGGCCTGCGGCCGCGCACGTACTCCAGCAGCTCTGTCCGGGTGAAGCCGGGTCCCACCATGATCACGGGGAGGTCCGCCGCCTTCACCCGCTCCATCTCCTCCATGAGCTCCTGGAACCAGGCCTCCTTCAGGCCCTTGGGGGGCTTGTCCACGCCCTTCTGGGTGCCGGGGCCCGGGACCTCGGAGAGGTGCTCGACGCCGCTCTGGCGGACGGCGGCGAAGACCGCCGACTCGTCGTCGACGCAGATGATGAGCACGTGGGGCCTGCGGGTCGCCTTGACCGCCTCTTCGATGCGGTCCAGCTCGAAGCCCAGCCACCTCTCCTTCCGGACCTTGACGTCGGTGCCCTCCTCCACGTTGAGGGTGTGGTGGGTGCCCAGGGGCACGTCGTCGGGGCCGTCCCGGATCACGCCCAGGATGCGCAGGCGGTCGGAGAAGTCGGCGTACTCCACGTCCTCCACCTCCACCCCCAGGTACATGCGCCTCCGCTCGGATTTTTCGGCCCTGACCCGGTCCCCCGACGACTCCTCCCGGCGCCACGTAACCGCGTGGACCAGGTCGCCAGGCTGGATCAGGTGGCGCAGGTGCCAAAGATCGTCCCCGTTCTCCACGAGCAGCTTTATCGTGCCGCCGCGGAGGTCCTTCTTCAGTACCCTCATCCAGCTCGGGCTCCCGAGGCTCTGCGCGCCCTTAAGGGTTTCCGTCCTCGGCCGCGCTGGAGGGAGGGGCCGTCCCAGCCAGCGCCTCCTTCAGCTCCCCCGGACCCTCGTTCAGCACGATGACGATGTAGTGGACCATGAGCACGAGGGCCACCAGGGTCACGAACACGAAGAGGGCGTTCATCGCGCCCTCGGCGGGGATGCCCCACTGGGTCATGACCGGGGCCGTCATCCCCAGGTAGTCGAACAGGAAGTGGAGGATGATGGAGGCCCACAGGCCCTTCTTGAGGTACAGGTAGCCGAAGGCGATGCCCGAGATGAGTGTGGGGAGGACCTTCCAGAGGTCCCAGCCCGCCACGTGGGCAAGGGCGAAGACCAGGGCCTGGAACACGATGAGTACGAAGGCCGCCGAGTCGATGGAAAAGCCCCCGCCCACCAGGTACCTCCAGGTCTCCCCCTTTTCCTGGCGGGTCCACACGTGGTAGAGGAGGAGCGGGACGCCCAGCATGAGGACCCGGGAGAGGATCTCCTCCCATACCGAGGCCTCGGCGAAGGCGTGCAGCTGCTCCCAGAGGGGCATCGCCCCGAAGTCGGGGATCTCGGGCTCCACGGTGAAGGCGCCCAGGATGGCGAAGTAGACCACGTAGAAGCCGACGATGCCCAGGTACATCCTGGGTATCATGATGAGGGCGTTGTCGGTCCTGACCGGTGGGAGGGTGACGTCCCTGATGCTGGCCTTGATGGTCCTCAACAGGGGAGGCCCCTCCAGGTAGAACAGGGCGATGGCGGACATGAGGATCGCCCCTATCATGATGGAGTGCCACTGGGCCAGGAGGGTGAAGCGCACGATCATCAGCGCCAGCGGGGTGGGTATGATGCTGGGCACGTCCGTCGGGTCCCATAGGTGGCCCGTGCTGGCGAGGTACGCTCCCAACGCCGTCATCCCCATCCCCGCCAGGCCGGTGATGGCCCCCATGAAGTTGGTCCCCGCACCCCCGAGCCCCGGGAGGACCTGGGAGCGCTTGATGAGGTACAGCAGCACCCCGATGAACAGCAACGCGCCCCCCAGCACCAGCGATTGGAAACCGCTGATGGCGGTCTCCCCCACGGGCAGGGGCGCCAGGATGAAGATGGCCGATGCCGAGTCGAACCTCATGGCCGCCTTCGAGACGGGCCACCAGCTCCAGACCAGGGCCATGAGGTCGACGACGATGACCAGGAGCAGCAGGAATATGGTGAACAACGCCACCGCGTGGAGGAGCTTCCTCACCGCCTGCCACATGAGGGTGAGGGGGTCTGGTTCGGGCTCTCGAGGGGATGGTATGGGCGTATATTGCTGCTGAGGAGGGGGGTAAGGTGCCCCCTGAGGAGGATATTGTGGGGTAGGACCCTGCCCCGAAGGATGCCGATACGGGGGCCTGCCCATCGTGTGCACTGTAGACTGCATCGTCGTCCGGCACCTGGGACAGACCACCAGGTCCGATACCCCCGGGTCCTCCAGGGTGGTGCCACAACCGGGGCACTGGACATGCACGGCCGGTCGATGAACGGGTATGCTAATAAAGGTGTCCGCTAGCACCTTCACCGTCCCCCCTCCATCCTTATTAAGGCGGGAGGGCCATCCCGGGGCGAGTCCCGTGAGCTTCGGACAGCGCAGCCTTGGGTCCTTCGTGGACGGCGGCAAGGACGACAGGAGGAGGGAGGAGCGGAGGCCAGGGCCCGGCACGCCAACCCCGGAGCCCCCCTCGGGCGTCGGTCCGGAGGCTATGACGGTGCTTGAGGCCACCAAGATAATCAAGGACAGGCTGGCCACGGAGCCCCGGCTGCAGGACCTGAGGGTGGCCGGGGAGCTGTCCAACGTGTCCCGGTCCGCCCGCGGGCACCTCTACTTCACGTTGAAGGACGAGGACGCCCAGATGCCCTGCGTGATGTTCTCCCGCGGCGACCGTGGGCGTTCAGAGGTGGAGGAGGGCGACCAGGTGGTGGTGACCGGACGCATCGACGTCTACGAGCCCCACGGCAAGTACCAGCTGATCGCTGACTCCATCACGAAGCAGGGCATGGGCGACCTCTACAAGCGGTTCCTGGAGCTGAAGGAGAGGCTGGAGAAGGAGGGGCTCTTCGCCGACGAGCTGAAGCGGCCGCTTCCACGGCTGCCCAGAAGGATAGGGGTGGTCACCTCCTCCACCGGCTCGGTCTTCCACGACATAGTCCGCGTGGTGAGGCGCAGGTACCCCCACATCCGGGTGACCCTGGCCCACTCCGCGGTCCAGGGCGAGGGTGCGGCGAGGGAGCTCATCGAGGGGCTCCAGCGCCTGGGCTCGCTGCCGGACGTGGAGGTCATAATCATCGGAAGGGGCGGAGGGTCCTTCGAGGACCTGTGGCCCTTCAACGACGAGGGGCTGGCCAGGGCCATCCGCGCCAGCCCGGTGCCCGTGGTGTCCGCGGTGGGCCACGAGACGGACTTCACCATCTCCGACTTCGTCGCTGACAGGCGGGCGCCCACGCCCTCCGCCGCGGCGGAGATGACGGTGCCCAACGCCGTGGAGGAGATGAGGATGCTCAGGGCCCACGGGGAGAGGCTCGCGGCCGCGGTCTCCAGGAGGTTGGGCCGGGAGCGGGACCGGCTCGAGTCGCTGGCCGCGCGGCCCGTGCTGCGAAGGCCCAGGGACATGCTGGACGTCCGACAGCAACGCCTGGACGAGGCGGCCCGGTACCTCTCCACCAGGCTGACGCACACCATGGAGGTGGAGCGCGGCAGACTGGAGGGCCTCTTCGAGAGGCTGGAGGCGCTGAGCCCCACGTCCACCCTTAGGAGGGGCTACACCCTCGCCCTTGACGCCGAGGGGAACCTGGTGGGCAGCGTCACCGGGGTCTCCGCGGGGGACCCGCTGGAGCTGGTGATGTCCGATGGAAGGGTGGACACGCGCGCCGAGAGGGTGCGCCCCGATGACGATCGATGAAGGTGATGAGATGGAAGGAAGCGGAAGCGGCGAGGCCCCGGGCGAGGGGGAGATGACCTACGAGGACTCCCTGGAGCGCCTGGAGGAGATCGTCTCGAGACTGGAGTCGGGCAACCTGCCCCTGGACGAGTCCCTGGAGCTCTTCGAGGAGGGCACACGGCTGACCAAGGTCTGCCAGAAGCGGCTGACGGAGGCCGAGCTCAGGATCGAGAGGCTGATGGCCGAGGGGGACCGGACCGAGGAGATGCCCTCCTCGGGTCTGGATGATTGAGGTCCGACCTGGCCGGGAGGTCAGCGGGGTCAGATCATGGCCACCGCGGACTCGATGGGGTACACCCTCACGTGACGGCCGTCCTCCTCCATCCTGATGAGCCCTCCCTCCTTGAGGAGCTTCAGGTGGTAGGAGATCACGTTCGGCCGGCGGTTCATGGCGGTGGCGATCTCGCCCACGGTGATGCCAGGGATGCGCTTGACGACGCGCACGATGTCCGCCTGAACGTCAGAAAGGTGCAGCTTGCCCCTCCTGGGCGGGGGCACTCCCTGGGGGTAGAAGCATCGGAAAAGACCCTCGCGGATGGAGTAGACGAAGCCCTCCCGCTCCAGCACCTGCAGGTGGTAGGTGAGCGTACCGTCCGCCAGGTCCAGGTTGTCCCTGATGATGGTGTAGTTGCACCCGGGATTCGCGGTGATGTAACCCTGGATGAGGCCACGGGTGCGCTGGTCAAGGATCTTGTCCTTGCGGAGCTTGGTGTAGAGGGGGATGAACACTGCCATCATGCTCCATCTCCCCGCCTCGGTGGTCACTGCCAGGGCGGTGAGGGTGGCGATGATGGTTCCGGCCGCCAGGGCCCCGACGGGCGGGTCGACGGTGGGCTCTCCCAGGGCCTTGACGCTCAACCTGAGCTCGCCGGAGTTGCCAGCCCGGTCGAGGACCAGGATGCGGACCTCCTGCCAGCCCTCCTCCAGCTCCACCGTGGCCTTGAATCGGCCCTCCTCGGACAGGCTCGCCATCTGGCCGTTGACCCATACCACCTTCGCGTCGGGCTCTGTCCAGCCCTTCACCTCCAGCGGCTCGGTGGTAACCTTGATGCCGTCGAACAGGCCGTCGGGGCTGATGAAGGGGATGACGGTGTCGATGTCGATGTCCAGGTCGCCCCTCGCGGTGTGGCCCGCCCGGTCGACGATGACCAGGGGGACGGTCCTCGGTCCCTCCCCCGGCGATAGGTAGAGGGTGCCCACGAGGCGGCCCGCAGCCTGCTCGAAGGTGTCGATTGGCACCAGCGAGGTGCCGTCGTCGTAGAAGAGGCTGCATCCTGGCTCGCTGGTCACGACCACCAGGGGGACGGAGGTGGTGTTGACCACCTGACCCGGCCTGGGGTTTACGAAGCCCAGGGTCGGCGGCTCGGTGTCGACCCTCATGAGGATGGTGCGCTCGGCGGTGTTGCCCGCCAGGTCGACGACCCGCACCTCGAACTCGTTCGGACCAGTCGTCAGGTACGCGGGGTACGACATCCTGCCGTCGATAATATCGACGCTGTCCCCGTTCACGGTGGCCGAGGTGACCTCCTCGTCCACGTCGATGACCATGTTCACCTGGTACTCGGTGGACCAGAAGGGGCTCACCTTGGGATGGACCATGGTGAGGGTGGGTCGGGTGGTGTCCAGGACCACCTGGAGGTTCACGATGTTCTCGTTGCCAGCGTCGTCGCGGGCGATGACCTTGATGGTCTGGGGGCCGGTGGCCAACGAGACGGTGGTGGCGAAGTCCTTCTCCACCAGACCCACCACCTGTCCCAGGACGGTGATGGTCGCCCTGGGGTCGTCGGTGTTGCCCTCTATCACCAGCGAAGGGTTGTTGACGTGGTTGGTGCCCTCGGGTTCCAGGTCGGTCAGCATTATCGCGGGGGCGACGGTGTCCAGGTAGACGGAGATGCGCTTCTCTTCGAAGCCCTCGAAGTTGTCGTGGCTCGAGATGATCAGGTCGTTGAGGCCCTGCTGGGGGAGCCTGAAGATCTTGGAGAAGTGGCCGTCGACCACGGGGGTGACGACAACATCCTTGTGACCCAGCACCTGGATGTGCACCTCCGACGCCCAGAAGTCCGCGGTGCCGGAGATGGTGATGAGCTCCACGTTGGTCAGCAGGTCGTTGTCGGGTCGGGCCACCGTGAGGACGGGCGAGGGAAGCTCGATCAATGGGCTCTGGAGGGGCACCAGCTCCATGTTCCCGGACCTGTCCTGCGGGAACATGTGGATGAACTGGGCGGAACCGGTGAACACGATCGTGGTCTGCCACCTGCCATCGTAGAGGTAGTCCACCTCGCCCGACGTCACCAGCTCGCCGGTGGCGGTGTACAGGAACCAGGAGACCCCCTCGATGCCGGTCCCCTCGTCCCCGCAGGTCCCGTGCAGGAGCCAGCTGGGCTCGTTGAGGACGGTGTCCACGTTCCCCGACACCGCGAGCCAGGGCTTCACGTCGTCCTTGAAGACCAAGTGGATGGGGCCGTCCTCCCAGGGGTCCAGCTCGAAGGACTCGTCCGCCTCGAAGGTGGTGCCCCTTATGCTGAGGGCGGTATCGATGTCGTCGAAGACCAGGCGCTCCTCCGAACCATCCCCGTCAATGGTCCACTCCAGCAGCCTGGCGAGCGGCTGGTCCAGGGAACCGATGTCCCACCGCCTGACGGTGGGGTAGAGGGTCGTTCCCGAGTAGACGTAGAAGAGGACGGTGCCCTCCTCGATGGGGTCGCCGATGAGCCATCGGGCGCTGCCGATGGTCAGGTGCCTGTCCACCGTAAGGTGCGCCGACTCCTCGCCCGGCTCCACGTTCAGCACCATGGCCTCCTCGTCCAGCTGGCAGTCCAGGAGGGTGATGGCGGAACCCGCCTCGCCCCGGACCGGCACGGTCGAGGGGCCGAGGTCGCTGTCACTGACCTTGACCACGGTGGTCCTGGCGCGGAGCCCCTGGGCGCCCGTAAGGGTCACACCCTCCACGTACGCCGGCACGGAGCTGAAGGCGCCGATCAGGTCCAGGGCGGTCTGCTGCGCGACTATGGTGGAGTTGACGATGCGGATGCCCGAGTAGTCGTGCTGGGCCTGGACGCCCCACGGGCCGTCCACGTCCAGGTCCTCCAGGACCAGCTCGCCGTCGATGCCGCTGGCCTTGACAACCACCCCGTACCCGCTATGGCCGCTGATGGTGGCCCCGTCGACCACGATGGAACCCTCGTACGCCTCCTGGAGGTCCATCTCCAGGTGGCCGCCGTCGAGGGTCACGTCGGAGACGAGCACGTCCACGGACTTGGTCTCGAAGGGGGTCCTCTCGAGGGAGATTATCAGGTCGCTGTCCGTGAGGGCGCAACCGTCCAACCACGCCCTCATCTCTTCCTGCCACAGGGGAGCGTGGACCCTGAGGTCAGCGTCGGTGAAGGTGCAGTCCCTGGCCGTGGTGTCCGCCTGGGACCAGATGCCCTCGTTGAGAGCGGTGAAGGTGCTGTCCACCAACGAGGCCGTCCCGCCGTCCATGCTAAGATGACGGAGGCCACCGGTGTAGGTCCATCCGAAGTCATGGGACGAGTCGATCTTGGACCTGGTGAAGGCGAAGGTGCCCGAGGTGGAGACGGACGCCACCTCCAGGTTTATCTCCGAATCGACGAAGATCGCGTCACCCGCCACCTGGAGCCTCACGGGATCGAAGGCGCTGGGGCTTGAGTAGGTCCCGATGAGGGTGACGGTTGCCGACCGGGCCGCGATGGTGCCCTGGGTGCCGACCCAGACGTCCATGTTCCCGATGCTGGAGGTCCCCCGGAGCTCCATTTGTCCCTCGGCCCTGAGGAGGCCTCCGTTCATGGAGCTCATCGACGAGTCCTGGAGGACCAGGCTACCGCCGCTTATGTGGAGCCTCTGTTCGTCCGTGTCGCCGCCTATGAAGATGAGCTGGCATCTGGTCAGGTGAAGCTCGCCGATGCCGTCTATCTGGACGTTCCCGGAGACGGTGATGACCTCGTCGGTCAGCTCCAAAGGCTGGCTGACCCTCCAATCGCCCAGGTCCCGGTCGGCAGCGGCTCCCATGGCCAGCACCGCTAGGGTCGCCAGAGCGAAAATGGCGATTAGGGCGACTGACCTGCCCACCTTGGATGTCGCCATGGTCCTCGATCCCACGGGGTTGGCGGGCCTTGTCGTTCGACGCACAAGTAGTTTTCGGAACTGGTGTCGCCGTAGTGGAGGCGTCGGTCGCTCCTCTACAACGGGGGCCCGATGGGGTCCGAATGTGGTGATTCCCTGTCGTGGTTCCTCCATACCAGTCATCGTATCACTCGGTGTGACCGTCCCTAGGACGCTTCCTATCTTTGTCGCGGGAGTTATATATAAAGGTTGGAGAAGATTTCGAAACGTGCCACGAGGGACCGTTGGTGACCTCCAACGAAAGTAATATCAACCCCGTGGCCACAATGGACATGGGGGCTGCCATGAGCTCCGGGGCAGTGCGTGGGAGTAGGGCGTCAGTGCTGGCAGTAGTGGTGCTCCTCGGCCTGATGGTGCTATCTACATCGTCGCCGGTCGCCTCGGCCAGCACCCAGGCCATAACGGACTTCTCCGGTGGCGTGGACAACGTCACGGTCACGTTCAAGGACGCTGCGACGAACGCGAGCGCTGGCATCGACATACCCAGGGGGGCGACCATCGAGTCCGCCCGCATGGACGTGGAGGGGATCTTCGGGTACGCCGACGACGTGAGGACACTGGACTTCGTCAATTGGGTCACCGAGTCGCCCCACAACGCCTGGAGTGGCACAGTGCTCGGGAACTATCCTCCGACCTACCCCTTCTGGGACCCGGAGGACCCCAAGGGCACCAACCTGACAAGGGCCGACATCCTCAAGCTGGCACACTCCGATGACGACAGGGTGACGACCCTGACGGGCACCGCGGACGCGAACAGGTACCCGTTCCACCTGTTCATGTTCGAGGTCCCCGTCGGCACTGTGACGGGCCTCTACGTGCACTGGGAGGGCTACGGGTACTGCGACGTGTCGAGCCAGCCAGGGGGCGCGGACCTGTTCATGTGGAAGAACGCCTCCCAATCATGGTCGAAGGAGACCTTCTACGGCCAGACCGGGAACCCGACCGACAGGCTGCTCGAGATGACCGAGGGGGACGTGGCCGATGGCTACGTGGACCCGATGGGGCGTGTGTACGTCCTGGTCGTGGGCAGGCCCTCGGAGCGGGACACGGGCCCGAACCCCGGGACGGTGACGGGCGAGCTGCGTACCGACTTCATCTACGTCAACGTCACCCTGCAGGGGCAGCGGATTGACCCGGAGGGACTCTCCCTGGCAGTGCAGCCCATGGGTACCTTCTGGGAGATCGACGGAGCCTTCACCGGGAAGACGACCCTGTCCTCCGGCTCCCGACTCGTGCAGGCCCTCCAGTCGGCGGTGGACGCCGCGACCGTGCTCCCGAGCAACCTAACGGTGCCGATAGAGGTCGGGCTCGAGGATGTGTCCCCCTCCACGGTCCGCCTTTCGAATCTCTCGGTGGTCTACACCCCCGTGGTGAACCTAGCACCGACATGGTCCTCGCTCCCTCCCCAGACGATGTTCGAGGACGTGGACGCCGAAGGGTTGCTGGACCTGGACGATTACACCGACGATGATTGGTCCAACACGAGCCTGGTCTACACCGTCGTCGACTCATCCACGGATGCCATCGAGGCGGTGGTGGAGGCCGACCACTTCCTGTCGTTCTACGTTCGCCAGGACCACTGGAACGGTCGGGCCATCTTCAAGGTGAACGCCACCGACCCCTGGGGCCTGAACGCCACGAGCCCGACGATCGTCATCGACGTCATCGAGGTCAACGACCCTCCCCAGGTGGTCAACCCAGGGGTCCTTGTTGGGACCCAGGGGGTACCCTTCTACTACCAGGTCGAGGCATTGGACGTGGACGGGGACGCCATCAACTTCAGCATCGACACGGAGGCCATCCCCATAGACCCGGTCAATGGGGAGTTCGACTTCACCCCCACCAACGAGCAGGTGGGCCTGCATCGGGTCACGGTGACCGTCACAGACACCCGGGGCGCAGAGACCCAGGTCTGGATGGAGCTGACCATTGGGAACGTGAACGACCCCCCCGTGATCGACGGACCCGACCAGCTTTCAGGGATGCAGGGGGAGTACCTCTCCCACACCTTCGAGGTGGAGGACCCAGACATGATCCACGGGGACCAGCTGACATGGTCCCTGGAGGGCGACATCACGGTCCTATTGGAGCTGGAGCTCCATCCCGTCCGTGGGGAGCTGGTGTGGCGGTCCCCCGAAAACGATGCGGTGGGCAGCCACAACTTCACGGTCCGGGTCACAGATGGCTCGGGGGAGAGCGACCAGCTGGCTTTCGTCATCGTCATCGAGAACGCGAACGACCCGCCGAGAATAACCCCCATCGAGGACCTGATCGTCTTCGAGGAACGGGTGGTTCTGCACACCCTGCACGCCAGCGACCCGGACATGGACGTTGACCCCGAGGAGAGGCTCGCATGGACCGTTGAGCCGCCGATGTTCCAGGTGGCCGATGACGGGACCTTCACCTTCGCTGCGACGAAGGACCAAATAGGACAGCATAACGTCACTGTGACGGTGACGGACCGGGCGGGTGCCAGCCACTCCATTTGGTTCCTGCTCATCGTCAAGGGCATCAACCACCCACCCGTCATGGGGGCGATCGAGGACCAGGTCGTCAACGAGGACGTGGAGTGGTCGATAACGATAACCGTCAGCGACCAGGATGCGGGGGACGAGGTACAGGTCAGTGCCGAGGGCTCTCCCTTCTACGTCCCACCCGCCGGAGGGTTGATATTGTGGACCCCGCAGGAGCGGCATGGCGGGGAGTACCTGATCACCCTAACGGCACAGGACAGCAGGGGTGCCTTCACCGTCCTGACCTTCAACCTGACGGTGGTAACGAGGAACGACCCCCCCACGGTGGAGATCAGGAGCCCAAAGCCTGACGCTGTCCTCCCCGGGGGCAAGGAGGTATTCCTCAGCTCCATCGGGCAGGACGAGGAGGGGGACCACATCACCTTCACCTGGTGGTGGCGCTACGAGGATTCGCCCAACTCCAAGTGGGAGAAGATCACCACCGGACCCTCCCACTCGTGGACCGACCCTCCCTCGGGAAGGATACTCGTCAGGATCGAGGTGACCGATGGCGAGGGAACGTCATACGACGAGGTCGTGTTCCGCGTGAGGGGTGCCGAGGAGGACGATGGGCCCTCCACGACCGTCATGGCGGGAGTTGCTGCAATCGCCATAGTGGCGGTCCTGGTCCTGCTCCTCGCAATGACCGGGAGGCTCGGGGGCAAGGAGGAGGAGCCGCCCGAGGAGCCTGAGGAGGAGAGGTGGGAGCCCATATCGGAGGACGACTTCCGGTCGAAGGTCCATCGCTGAGGGGCGTCACAGGAAGAGCCTGGTCGCCTGCTGCCGCCATCGGTCCAGCCCTTCCAGTCCTTCGGGGTACTGGGCGTAGTGGCCGCGGACCGCCTCCATGTCCTTTTGCATCCTTACCAGCCTCCTGATGAGGCCAGGCTCCCCCAGGAGCTTCGCCGCGGTCCTCAGCTTCCGGCCGAAGCTGAGGGTGAGCTTCCCCGTCCTCGCCGCGGTCACTAGGTCGTCCTCGGACAGGGTGTCGGTGGCCATGAGCCTGTTGAGCTGCGAGTTGGTCATGGACTGGAGGGTGCTCCTCACCACCTGGAAGGCGGCCTGGTCCCTCCCGTAGCCCCTCTGGTACCTGGTGGCGTAGGGGAGGAGGTGGGTGGTGGTGGGAGCATCCGAGGACTCCAGGGCCGCGGCGGCGACATCGGCCAGTATGAGGGATGCGTACATGGAGGCACCGATACCGGACCCGGAGATGGGGTTGACCTGGCAGGCCGAATCCCCCACTGCCACCAGACCGTTCGCCACCGGGCAGTCTATGGGGCGCCGGTTCGGTATGACACCGCCGCCGGCCCTGATGATCTCCGTGTCCTCGAGGCCGGGGTAGACTGGGACCACCCGGTCTCGCACCACCATCTTGGGATTGGGTACGCCCGGGGTGCGCTGCATGCCCACCCCAACGTTGACCAGCGTCTCGGACCTGTCGGCGTACCAGTACACCCCCTGGGGAGCGATCTCGAAGTCGAAGGTGGCCTCCACCATCAGGTCCTCCACGGGGTGCTCGCGCCTGCGCTCCTCCCGGTACGCTATCGCCGTCTCGTGGACGGGGACCTCCTCGGCTATGGGCCATCCCGTCGGGACCTGTCGACGCAGCTGGCCCCTCCACCCCGTCGCGTCCACCGTCAGCGACGCGCCCATCCTGCTCGTCTCGCCTGTGCCGACGTCCCTGGTACGAACGCCTCTGACGGCCCCGCCTTCGATCATCGGCCCACTGACCTGGGTCCCGTCGAACAGCTCGGCTCCCGCTCCCTCAGCCTCCTCCAGCAGATGCTGGTTGAGGGAGAAACGGTCTATGGCGATGCCGGCGGCGACCCCCCGGAACCGGGACCTCCTATCGGGCGAGTTGAGGTATGCCACGGGAACCTCCCTCATTATGAACTCCCCCTGTGGGATCTCCAGGCCCAGCTTGTCGAACTGGAACCTCTCGATGCCATCGCCGCAGCTCCTGGAACCCAGTTCCTCCCGGGCCTGTCGCTCCAGCAGGGCGACGCGGATGCCCCGCTCCGCCAGGTGCCTGGCGGTGCAGGCCCCTGCCACGTTGGCCCCGACGACCACCACGTCATGCTCCCGGTCCAGGTGTCCTCCTCCAGGACCGATTAAGGGCGTCCGGGGACGAAAAGGATTATGCCCGCCGCCAGTTGCGATATCCTTATCAATGAGAAGTGGCATACAAGTAAGCACCTACTTGCTTACATAGAGGTGCTTCGATGACGACCAAGGAGAGCACGAGGGACCGCATCCTGGACGCGGCCCTGGAGCTGATGTACGAGAGGGGCTACGACGGCACCACCACCAGGAGCATCGCCGAGAGTGCGGGGGTCAACGAGGTCACGCTCTTCCGGCACTTCGGGTCCAAGCGCAACCTGTTCATGGCGGTCATCGACCGGGAGACCAACGTAGTCGAGGACCTTTCGGACGACGAGTTCCGGTTCCAGGGCGACCTGGAGATGGACCTACGGATGGCGGGCACCCGCATGTGCCATCACATGGTGGAGAAGAGCAAGCTGATCAAGATCATCATGATGGAGGCCACCAAGGACCCCGAGATCTGGGACCACGTGGCCAAGACCCCCTTCGCAGTGCTGGGTTACATAACCAGGTACTTCGAGGGTCTCCGGGACCAGGGGAAGGTGAGGGACATCGACCCCTACCTGATGGCCATCGGTTTCTTCAGCTTCTTCTTCAGGACCATGATCGCCAACGCGTTCCTCGGCTCGGACGTCTTCATCGAGATGGACGAGGGCACCATCGAGGCCTTCGTCGACATGTACATCAACGGGATCGGACCGGAGGTGGCATAAGATGCCAGCCATCGAGATAGTCGGGATGACGAAGCGGTTCGGAGAGCTGGTCGCGGTGGACCGCCTGCACCTGGAGATAGAGGAGGGCGAGGTGTACGGGCTCTTGGGGCCCAACGGCGCGGGGAAGACGACGGTCATCCGGGTGCTGGTGGGCCTTGCCAAGCCGACGGAGGGAACCCTCAAGGTGATGGACAGGCCCGCCGGCGACCGTGACCTGGCCGAGCGCATCGGTTACATGCCCCAGGAGCTGGCCCTCTATGAGGCCCTCACGGTCGATGAGAACCTGGACCTCTTCGGCGGGCTCTTCGGCATGGGGGAGCGGGAGCTGGAGGACCGGAAGACGGAGGTCCTGCGCTTCGTCGCCCTCGAGGAGCGCAGGGAGGACCTGGTCCACACCCTTTCCGGGGGCATGCGTCACCGGGTCAGCCTGGCCATCGCGCTGCTCCACGAGCCCGACATCCTGTTCCTGGACGAGCCGACCGTGGGAGTGGACCCGGAGCTGCGCGCCAGCTTCTGGGACAACTTCGGCAAGCTGAAGGAATCGGGGAAGACGGTCATCATCACGACCCACTACATGGACGAGGCGAAGCACTGCGACCGCATAGGCCTCATGCACAGGGGAAGGCTGGTCGCAGAGGGCAGGCCCGCCGATGTGGTGGAGCGGGCCGGTGCCGTCGACCTGGAGGACGCCTTCCTGAAGCTGGCCTCCCGGGACGAGCGGGGGGTGGACACGTGAACCTCCGGAGGGTCCTCGCCATCACCCAGCGCGTATTCCGCGGCTTCAAGCACGACAAGAGGTCGATAGCGCTCATGATCATCGCCCCCCTGGTCGCCATGTCCGTTTTCGGCATCGCCTTCGGGGGGGAGGTGTCGAACATCCCGGTGGTCATAGTGAACGAGGACGAGGGCGTCCCTATCTTCAACGAGACCGTCTACTTGTCCGAGAGGGTCATCGACAACATCGACGAGGACGTCCTGGTCCCCGAGTTCCTGGACGACTACGACGAGGCCCTGGGAAGGGTCAGGGACGGGGAGGCTTGGGCGGTCATCCACTTCCCGGCCAACTACTCCTCCGCCCTCGTAGTGGACGGCACCACGACCATCACCGTGCGCGCCGACATGAGCAACACCCAGATCTACCAGGCCATCCTGCTGGAGCTGGGCTCTGCCCTCACGGCCGTCATGGAGGAGGTGGGGCATTCGCCTCCCGTGCAGATCGACACCAGCAGGCCCGTGTACGGGGAGGGAGCGGAGTTCTCCGACTTCCTCATACCTGGCGTCATCGCCTTCGCGATATTCCTGCTGACCACGCTGCTCACCCTCCTGACCTTCACCACCGAGCGGGTGAACAAGACGCTGGACCGGATCCTCGTCACCCCGGTGACCGAGGCCGAGATCGTCCTCGGCTACGCCATCGCGTTCGCCCTCATCGGCACGGCACAGTCGGTGATCCTCATCTCTTGGGGGATAATCGGCTTCGACATCATGGTCGAGGGCAACCTGGCCATAGCTATACTCATCGCCGCCCTCCTCGCGATAGCGAGCATGGCCTTCGGCATCCTTCTGTCGGCAGCGGCCAACACCGAGGCCCAGGCCACCCAGATGATACCCCTCATCGTGCTGCCGGTGTTCCTGCTGTCGGGCATCTTCTGGCCCATGGAGGCCATCCCCGCATGGCTGCAGCCGGCCGCCTACGTCCTCCCGCCCACCTACGCGGTGGAGGCCCTGAGGTCCATCATGATAAGGGGCTGGGGCCTGGTGGAGGTCTGGCCCCACGTGGTGGCGTTGATGGTGTTCATCGGCGCCTTCCTGGCGCTGGCGACGTTGTCACTCAGGAGGAAGGGTTGAGGGCGAGGACGGGATGGTGTCGAGACCGGGGCTGGCAGGTCGGAGTTACCATCACCCTATCGCTTCCCGTGTTCCTAGAGGGCATCCAACTGTGATGACTCCCCTTGCTCGTCCTTCCCGTCATCGTGCCTCGGGTCCTTGTCGGGAGGTCCCGCGGGAATGGACTGGGGGTCCTTGAGGAACGCGGTCATCCACCAGACGAAACGCTTGAGGGGCACCCTGATGTACTTGGTGAACTCGGGGGTGGGCTGGAAGACGCCCTTCTTGGTAAGGTAGAAGCCCAGGCCAACGTAGTCGTCGACCACCGCCGCCCGGATAGTCTCGAATCCCATCCCTTGCACGATATGGAACCGGTGGTGGCCGTCCAGGACGGCGTACGCCTCCACCTTCGGATGCATGATGACCACTATCGGTCGCATCGACTTTGGATCGAAGCCACCATCACCGATGCGGGCGGCGTGGTCCTCGTCCACCTTCTCGTCGCTGAGGACCATCTTCACGGGGATGTCCTGGGCATGCTTCTCGGGCTGGAAGTAGGCCCGGAACAGGTCGGTCATCGGTCTGCTATGGAATCCTCGGATAATAAAGTCCCCGTCCGAGGGTGGGAAACCAAAACTTATAGATATGGTGGCGCGTTACCTGGCCAGTTGAGCTCCAAGGACGGAGGTGAGGAGCCTCAAGAGTTGACGGACAAGGACCTCTACGGTAAGGCTGGGAAGGAGGACCCCGAGGAGCCTCCGCAGGGTTTCCTCAGCAGCATCTTCGGTTCCTTCAACAAGACCTTCTGGGTCGTCAACGCCTTCGAGCTGTTCGAGCGGGGCGCCTACTACGGCACCATGGCCGTCCTGGCCATCCACGTCGTCAACAACCTGGGCATAGACCGGGACACGTGGGGAGCCCTCTACTCGTTCCTCATCATCCTCCTCTACTTCGTGCCGTTGTTCTCGGCGGCCCTGGCGGAGAAGATCGGTTTCAAGCAGATGCTCCTGGTGGCCTTCTCAGTAATGATGGTGGGCTACACCGCGCTGTCCTTCGTCCAACCCGACGACCTGACGGCACTGGTTGTGGCGTTCCTGTTCGTGGGCATCGGCGCGGGTCTCTTCAAGCCCATAATCTCAGCGTCCATAGCCCACGTCACGCCGGAGGAGAAGCGGAACCTGGCGTACTCCATCTACTACTGGATGATCAACCTTGGGGCGGTACTGGCCCCCTTCTCCATCGCCGTCGCGTTCCCCGAGGAGTCCCTCTACTACTACGTGTTCCTGGTTTCCACCGGGCTGGTCTTCCTCAACATCATCATCCTGCTCACCCTATTCAAGAACCCCGTAGACCCGAACCCGAAGCTTGCCGTATCCAACGCCATCGTGCGCATCGGGCCCGCCCTCCGGGACAGGTCCTTCATCATCCTGCTGGTCATCTACGCGGGCTTCTGGTTCATGTTCGCGTACAACCACACGTTCCTGCCCAATTACATGGTGGACTTCGGGAGGATGCCTGTCTGGTTCACAGCGCCCCTACTCGCCACCATCAACCCCGGGACCATCGTCATCGCGGGACCGTGGCTTGGCAAGATGGTCGAGCGGTACAAGTCGCTGAACGTGATGATGTTCGGAATGGTCATCTTCATAATAGGCTTCGGGCTGAACGGGATGAGCAGCACCCGGGGCCTCTTCATCGCTGGCGTCATCATCTTCTCCATCGGCGAGTTCATAGTCCATCCCGGTTTCATATCGTACGTCTCCAAGATAGCACCGAAGGACAAGGTCGCCATCTACCTGGCCTGCATCTTCGTCTCCACGGGCCTGGGGCAGGTCGTGGGGGGCGTGGTGCAGGGCCAATGGTACCAGGGCCTGGGCTACGAGCAGGGTCGTCCCCAGGTGTACATCGCCCTGGTCATGGCGGTGGGGATGGCCACGCTGGTCGCCTTCATGCTCTACAACCGTTGGCAGATACGCGAGATCCTCGTCAAGGACCCAAGGGCCGAGGTTGACAGGGGCATCTGGACCAAGAACATCACCATGGTCGTGGTGCTGGTCCTCATCCCTGCCAACGTGATGTTCGCCTACAGCCTGCCCGAGATGGACCTGGTGGACGACCCGGACAAGCCCGACGGACTGCCGGACTGGTCCGAGTACGACGTCGTAACCGAGCAGGTCACCTCGGAATCCTCGTACACCGACGAGTTCTCTGTGGACGACATCGTCCTCACCATCGACCAGGTCAACGTCAGGAGCGTGACGGCCACCCTCACATGGACCGACGAGCCGGATGCCACGATCAGGCACAACAACGAGCCCGACGAGTTCGAGCTGGAGGTGTTCCCGCCCAACGGCACCGACGGTAGCGGTGGCCCCACACAGAACCCCCAAGGTGGCCAGGGCAGGATCGTGGTCACCATCGAGTTCGACCCGACGGGGAACAAGGACCCCTACTACAACGGCACCGGGGAGTACGTCTTCTCCGTCGTCGTCAACGAGTGCGGTGACCACGTGCTGTGGCGACCCGGCATCGGCATCTTGGACCAGCCCGATGACGGGAACGCCTGGAACCTGGACATCGAGGTGGAGTACCTCGTCAAGCCGGACCAGTGACGACGCTGGAGCCCGCTGGACGGCGCTCGAGAAGGGGTTGGTGCTCCCGCCGGGATTCGAACCCGAGTCGCGGGCTCGAGAGGCCCGCATGATTGGCCGGACTACACTACGGGAGCGCCGGGTGCAGCGGGGAAGGCGGGAACTGGATATTACATTTTCGGTCCCGGGAGGGTGTTCGCTAGGCGAGCTCCAACACGCGTTGGCGCAGGAACACCAGGATGAGTACCGTGATCAGGAGGATGGTCCAGGCGACGACCGCCTGCTGGGTGAACCTCCGTGCGATGTCCTTCTCCCACCAGTTCCTGGGCGTTATCCCCATCAGGGTGAACGTGATGATGCCGGCCAGGTTTATCGAGATCACGTTGATCGAGAAGAGGAGGAAGGCCCCGAGGGCTCCGTTCCACTCGCCCGAACCCAGGAACAGTCCGGTGGCGACCAGGGGCGGCAGTAGTGCGACGGCGACCATGACCCCGACCAGGCTCTGGGGGACACCCTGGGCGAACGACATGGCACCGGCGACCCCGGCCGAGAGGGCGACCAACGTCATAGCCAGGCTGAAATCTGTCCGGGCCATCATCTGGGGCCCTTCCGGGTCCACGTCGAACAGCTGGCTGAAGACCACGCCGATGATTATCGCGATGATGTAGCCTACGATGCTGGTGACCGTGGCGACCCTGGCGAGCTTCGAATCGCCCAGGGTCACGGCNNAGGTTGGGACCCAGGAGGGGAGCGATCACCATCGACCCGATTATCACCGCCACGTCATCCAGGTAAAGGCCCACCGATGCGACGACGGCGGACAACGCCAGCATCACCAGGTACGTGCTCGAGACGACGGCCATCTCAGTGGAGTCCCGGTATATCTCCTCTATCGATGTCCTCGAATGCCGTTGTCGTCGGACCTTGCCCTCCAGCGATGGGTCGACGTCCTCCAGGTCCCGCAGCTCCTTCCTGGGGTAGTAGGCCTGGATGGGCAGTATTATGANNTCTTCCGGTCCGAAGTGCTTATTGAAGGCCTCGATGGCGAAGTCCACCTCAGTGCTCTCCAGGACGATGTGGGTCATCGTCTCCCCGTCGGAGAGCCTGTCCTGCCAAATGGTGACGACCTCCACATCGGTCAGGTACTCCTCCAGGACCTCCTTCTCGCAAAGGGGGTGCAGGACCTCCAGCATCCTCAGGGACATCCGCACCATGCACCAAATCGAACCCACAAATGTGTTTCGGTGGTGTAAGGGCCTCGCCTCAGGTCCGAAGCCGTTCGTCCAGTGTGCTCACGTCTTGCATGGTAAGGGTCTCCAGGGCCATCCTTCGACGCTGGGGATAGCCCGGTCTTGACCTGAGCACGT
>JABAHP010009135.1_pt1 | contig 26213 bp, 32 predicted proteins | sample 7062081 | NCBI WGS metagenome assembly JABAHP01 (sample SAMN14534357, study PRJNA622989) | marine sediment metagenome | biome: marine biome [ENVO:00000428]; feature: marine pelagic biome [ENVO:01000023]; material: deep marine sediment [ENVO:00002113] | place: India: Gulf of Kutch | collected...
GGCATGCGCAGTTTTTTTGGGTTTCGGTACCGCGGTACCGATGGGCGCCGGGCCCGGCGTGGACATGATCCTGATCAGCTGATAACCTGAATGGAAATGGACCCTACACCGAAGCCATGGTACCGACGCCCAGGCGAGCCGGCCCGAGCCTACCGATTGTTCACGATTTTTCTGGAGTTGGGAGAAGGCCGCAGCCTGGAAGCCGTTGTCCAGGCTGACGGCGAACAGGCGGAGGCTGACGGTCGGAAACCCATTTCCCGCCGGACAGTGGAGCGCTACAGCTCGCCGTCCAAGTGGAGTTGGATCGAGCGGTCTCACGCCTATGATGCCGACGGCCTGCTGGAGCAGATCAAGGGCCGGGTCAGAATCCGCGAGCGCACCAAGCAGCGATTCTACGACGCGGCTCCCGAGGCAGCCGACATCGTGTTGGGGCTCATGCGCGGCCAGATGCCGCTCGGCGACAAGGAAACGATCCTAGATAAGCACCAGAAGGTCGTCGGCGAGCGCGCCATGGTTTCCGCCAGCGTCCGCCTGCAGGCTACCCAGCATGTGCTGGGCATGGCCGGGCTGATCCTGCCCAAGCGGATCGAGCTCGGCGAGAACGATGGCGACGAGCTACGCCTCCAGGCGCGCCAGGCCCTGGGCGCCCTGCCCGATAATGTGGCCCACCAGCTGCTGGCCGCCCTGCAGCGACGCAAGGAAGCCGACGATAGCGGAGAATGACTGCGCTCGACCCCCTGAGCGCGTACCACCTGCTGACGCGCCTGCCGCCCGACGAGCTGGAGGACGCTACCAAGGCGGTGATCGCCGAGCGGTCGCTGGCCTGGTACATCCGTTTCGCGTGGCACCTCGAGCACGAAGATGAGCCGCTCAAGTGGGGGTGGCACGCCGACTGCATTGCCGAGCACTGCGAGGCGCTTTGGCACAGCGAGATCGAGTGGCTGATCATCAGCATCCTGCCGGGTATCGGCAAGTCGCTTTGGTGCTCGGTCTACTTCCCCAGCTGGGGCTGGATCGATCGCCCGCGGACCAAGTTCTTGTGCTGCTCGACCAACGAACTGATCGTCTTCCGCGACGCCCGGCGCCACCGCGATCTCGTCGAGAGCCGGTGGTACCGGCGGCTATTCCTGCCGGACTGGACGCTTTCCAAGTCGCAGAAGGCCACGGGCAGCTTCGCGAACACCCGCGGCGGCGAGCGCGTCAGCCGCACCGTGCGGAGTGGCTCCTTGGGCGCCCGGCCTCACGTCAAGATCCTCGACGACCCGAATGACCCCGAGCGCTGCGATTCCGAGGACTGCGACAAGGTGAACCAGTGGCTGGAGTCGACCTTCCTCAAGCGGAAGATCATCGGCCTGCCGGACAAGCTGCTGGTGATCCAGCACCGGGTGGCGGAGAGGGACGCCAGCGGCTTCCTGCTCGCGCGCAAGCGGAAGGCCAAGCACGTCCACCTGGTGCTACCCAACGAATACGACCCGGCGCGCACCTTCGTCAGCTTCGTACCTCGTCGCGAGACCGGGGAGCCCCGGGAGGCCTGGAAGACCTGGGAGGACCCCCGCACCGAGGAAGGCGAACTACTCGCGCCGAACCTGATGGATGAGGAAGAGACCGAGTTAAACAAGGAGGACCCGGAGATCTACGCAGCGCTCTACCAACAGGACCCGACGCCCCCAAGCGGGATCATCTTCCAGCGCGATTGGTTCAAGCGCTGGGACTACGAGCCCAACCCAAACCCGCCGGATGACGTCCGGCCCACGTACCCGCTGCCGGCGAAGTTCGATTACAACTTCATCTCCTGCGACCCGAACAATCTCCGCGACGAGAACGCCAGCCGGGCCAATACGGACTACTGCCCGATCCAGCTCTACGGTGTCCTCGGCCAGGACGTCTATTTGCGTGAGGAGCTGCGTCAGAAGCTCTCGGCCGGCGCGGCCACGATGGCGATCTACAACTACGTCAGTAGGTACCCGGAGATCGTCTGCATTCTGATCGAGCGGTCGGCGAGCGGGCCGACGATGATCACGAGTCTGCGCAACCTGCTGGGCGTGCCGCGCGAGGCCGAGATAGAGGAGGCCTTCCGGAAGGTCCGCGCGTGGCGAGTCCAGGGCGAGACCAAGCGCCAGCGTGCCATGGGCGTTCAGCACGTGGTCCAGGCCGGCCGCGTCTACATCCCCAACGAACTAAACTTCGCAGAATACGAGTACTGGCTGATGGAGGTCTGCGGCTTCCCTAGACGCCGCCGCGACGACCGGGTAGACTGTCTGACACAGGCTCTCCGGTACGTGGAGAGCAAGCCTTTCGGCTAAGGAGCGACCATGGGTTGGCTGAGCGACTGGCGATCAAAGCGGCGACAGGCCCGGACGGAGCGGCTCAACCAGCGCGCCCAGCAGCGCCTGGCCGCGGCCGTGGAGCAGGCGCCGCCCGAGACGCTCCGGCAGCTGGCGGCCGCGGCCGGCATCGCCGGCGGCAAGTTCTCGATCAGCAGCCTGGCCCAGCTCGGCTACCCGCTGGTGATCCCGCCGGACGGCTACCTGACGCCGATCACCGGCGGGCTCGGCGTCGTCTTCCGCGACCAGGAGTCCGACATCGACCGTCTACTCCAGGCCAGCGCGTGGTCATGGGCGGCGATCACTGGCAACGCGAAGGCGATCTCCATGCTCGTGCCGCAGGTCGAGGAGCAAGCCGGCGGCACCTGGGAGAAGGCCCCGCCGGATCATCCGCTCTGGAGCTGGATCGACGACCCCCTGGGCACCGACGCGGCGCTGCCCTACTGGCCGTATTCGCATCTCTCACAGGTCGCCACGATCCACCAGTACGTGGTGGGTAACGCGTTTTGGATTCCGACGATCGTCCGCGACGAGCTCCGCTCCGTCTATCCGATCCTCAACCCGCAGCAGGTGACCGCCCAGGAGTCGACGCAGTTCCCGGGCGTGCCCACTGAGTACCGCTGGAGCTCCACGGCCGGTTATCGCACGTTCGCGACGGACGATCTGGTCAACCTCATGGTGCCTAGCGCCGGCAGTTTCTGGCGCGGGAGCTCGGCTCTGCGCGTGGCCCTCGGCGCGGTCGACATCGACGCCGTGGCCGTGGCGCGGCAGAGCGCCAACCTCAACAACCACCTCGGCGTGAGCCTGATTTTCAACAACAAGCAGCCGCTCCCGCCCGACAAAACGCAGCGGGCCGCCTTTGTGGACGAGATCATTGAGGACCACCGCGATGCCCAAAAGCAGGGCGATCCGATGGTCGTCGGCGGGTTCGACATCACGGCCAATCCCATCCAGTCCCCGGAGCTCCAGATCTTCGAAACCAAACGGTTTGCGCGGACCGAAATCCTCGGCGTGATCGGGATGCCACCGGCCGTGGCCGGCATCCTCGACAAGATGATCCTCAACAATTTCAAGGTGGCCGTCGTCACCTGGTGGCACACCCACCTCCTGCCGCTGGTCCAGCAGCAGCTGGGCGGCATCAACGCCCAGCTGGTGCGGCCGCTCTACGGCAACTCTACGCGGCTCTCCTACTCGCTGGCCGGGACCGACGTGAGCCTCCAGCTGCTCTCAGCAAAGCTGGACGTCGCGATCCAGCTTATGCAGCTCGGCTACTCGACCAACGATATCAACGAAATGCTGGCGCTGGGCATGCCCACGCGCGACTACCTCAACATCCCCCAGCAGGGGGCGCTCATCGCCGGCCGCCTCGACGATGTGATCCGAATCCTCACCGAGCTCCAGGACGGGGTGCTCGCGCCGGAGCAGACGATCGCCGAGGATGATCCGGCGCCCGCGCCGGACGCCGAGACCGAGGAAGCCGAAGAGCAGGAGCCCACCGAAGCCGCGGCGTGACTCTTGACAGGGTGACGGATCTCGCCTAGCCTCAAAGCATGGCTCCTCAGCGCGTGCCCCGCTCTGATCTCCAGGTGATCGACCCTGCAAGCGTGATCCTGCGCGGCTACGCCGGCGTGTTCAACAACGTTTTCACGCAGACGAGCTGGTGGGAGACCACGCGCTATATGATCCGGCCGGGAGCCTTCACGGGCGTCCTGGAGCGCCTTGAAGGCGCGCCCCTGCCCGCTTTCTTCAATCACCATAGCTGCTGCCTTCAGATTGGCGAGACGACCAAGCTGGTTGAGGACTCGACAGGCCTCTATTTCGAGGCCAATCCGTTCACCACCCGCGAGGCGGTGGACACGCTCGGCGTGATCGATGGCCGGGCCGGGCGCCGGATCGGCGCTAGCTTCGCGTTCGATTTCGGCGAGGTTGTCGAGGACGACGACGGCGTGAAGGTGATCCACAGCTTCAGTGCGGTCCACGAGCTCGGCCCGGCCACCTGGGGGGCCAACCCCTTGGCTTACGCCGAGCTTGCGGATCGAGCAGCAGCGGAAGAGGAGGAGGCGCCGGAAGAGGAACCCGCCCCGGCGCCGGAAGAGGAACCCGAAGCCGCCAGTTCTGAATTCCCAGAAGACGACGAGGAGCGTCAAGAGGAAGAGGAGCCGGCGATGAGCAGAATCGTAGTGGCCGCCCCGGCCACGGCCATGGCCTTCGCGGCCGCCGCTTGGCGGGAGACCGCCCTATTGAGGAGTATGCGCCCATGAGCACCCAGCAGCAGCCCACATCCGGGCAGTTCAACGACGGCCGGCCCCAGCCGGACGGAAACTTCAACGGCGATCCTGCCGCCGGGATGGCCGCCTTCGGGCAGGAGGTCCGCTCGCAGCTCCAGGCCGCCAACGACAGCGTGGAGGCCACGCGGGCGGAGTTCACCGGCCGGATCGAGGCCGTGGAGACCCGTTTCACCGAGTGGCAGCAGTCCGAGGCCTCGCGTTTCCAGGAGCTCATGGAGGGCGGCCGCTTCGCTGAGGTGGCCGAGCAGCTCCAGGCCGTGGAGACCGAGGTCGCCCGGCTGCGCCAGTTCGGTGCCGGCGGCGCGCCGGCGGCTCGGGCGGCCGGCGGCATGTTCAGCGAGTATGTCGCGAATCCCGAGCTTCAGGCCTGGATCGAGGAGGCCCTCAAGCGCGGCGGCAAGCTGGACCGCAAGACGATGCCCGAGGGGAAGTTCAAGATCCCGCAGCTGCTCCAGCCGGGCGGCCGCTACTCGGGCCGCATGGTCGGGGGCTCATGGGACGGCATGTTCACCGACCGCGGCAACGTGGACATTGGGCTCGACCAGGTGGGCACCCTGGATCCGGGCTTCCAGCGCCCCGGCGTGATCGAGCTGCTCCGCGACCCCATCGGCCTGATGGACGTGATCAACGTGGTCGCCCCGATCAACTCCAGGGACTACGACTACGAGCGCGAGACCGAGCAGAGCGAAGGCGCGGTGGTCGGCACCACGTTGGCCTCGGCCATCGACGGCGTCCCGACGCCCAAGACGACCTGCGAGGTGGGCAGCGCGCACGGATTCGTGCCCGGCGAGGACGTGCTGTTCTACACCACGGGCGGGATCAAGACCAAGGCGCTGGTCAGCGCGGACACCGAGGCCTCGCCCAACACCCTCACGTTCGCGGTCGATGATCTGGACTTCGACGCCGCCCAGGGCGACACGGTGACCAGTGAGCGGATGCTGGCGACCGCCGAGGGCGCCCGGAAGCCCTCGGGGTTCCTGGCCACCGAGGAGGAATCCGAGAAAGTCCAGCTGATCGCCACGTGGGTGCGCTCGACCATGCAGCGTCTGGTCTACTCGACCAAGGCCAACCTGGCCGCGTGGATCGAGCGCCGGCTCCCGCAGCGCTGGCGCGAGGTCATGGAGTGGCACCTGATCTGGGGCTCCGGCACCAACAATGAGCTCAAGGGGTTCCTCAACGCAGCCGTGCTCCCGGCCGGCAACACCGATACCTGGAGCACCTCGCTGACCACGGGTGATACCCGGGCGGACCTGGTGCTGCTCGCAGCCTGCCAGATCCCCGGTGATGTCCGGACCGTCGCGGTCCTGAATCGCAAGGACTGGTTCCGGATCGGCAACTACAAGGCGAGTGACGGCCACTACGTCCAGAACCTCGCCGAGGGCCCGCGGATCATCGACACCCCGACGCTCAAGGCCATCGGTTCCGTCCAGGTGGTGCTCTCGCGCATGATGCCCGAGACGAACGGGCTCGTCTTCGCGCCCGACTACGCCAGCGAGCTGGCGCCGGGCATGATCTCGGAGATGTGGACGGGGTTCGTCGGGGAGGATCGGCTGGACAACAAGGTGACCCACCTCTACGAGGCGGACGCAGCCCACGCCATCCTGCAGGACCGCGCCTTCCGCAAGGTGGTATTCGACGGCCCGCCGGCATCGCCATGAGCCCGCTCACTCCTACAGAGATGCGCGCCGCCGCCGCCCGGATGTTCATCCGGCGCCGCGGCGCGCATCGGTCGACCCGGCGTCGCGCGGCCAACCTGGCGAACCCGCCCGCGCCCGAGGCGGACATGGCGGCCGCGCCCGATCCTCCCGTGGACCTCGCGGTGGACATCGACGCCATGGACCGCGACGCGCTCCGTGAGGCCCTGCGGGCCCGGGGCGTGGAGTTCAGCGGCCGGCTTGGCCGCGAGCGGCTGGCCGAGTTGCTCAGGGAGACCCTGTGAGTGGCCTGGGCGCGCGACACCTACACGTGGGCCGGCGAGAAAGACGCGCTCAAGGACCACCTCCAGATCGCGCCTGGTGACACCACCGAGGATCAGCGCCTGGAGCGCTGGTTCGGCGTCGCGCTCTGGCACTGCGACCATTACACCGAAAACGAGTTCGTGGACGCCGAAGGCGCGGACATCACGCACCCGCCGACTATCCGGGAGGGGATCTACGAGTGGATCGCCTCCTACCGTAGCTGGTACGACCCCGATCGCAACGCCGGGGCCAGCGAGGTAAGCACCGGGCCGCTGCGCGAGAAGTACCGTGGCGGCAACGAAGGCACTGACGGTACGGAGATCGCCAACTCAGCGGCCAAGGGACACTGGTATCTATCCAAGGTGAGCCTTGGATCGGAGGCAGCATGAGCAAGAAGACCAAGACCAAAACCGAGACGCCCGCCGCCGACGCCGTGGCCGCCGAGGCCGCCGCGATTGCCAAGGCCGACGACGACGCGGTCAAGGCGGTGGAGAAGGCCGCGCGCAAGCAGGCCAAGGCAGCCGGCAAGAGCGACAAGGAGATCGCCGCCTGGGCCAAGCTGGAAGGCGAGAGAAAGCGAGGCAAGCTCGCGGCGCGTCGCCAGCTGCTGGCCACCACAACCGTGGTGCGCATGCTCCGCGACGCGCCCACGAGCAAGGGCCGCATGCTTCGGGGCGCGACCGTGCGCCTGCCCAATCACGAAGTAGCCCGGTTCAGGGCCGCGCTCCCGCCCCTGGTGGAGGAGGCCGGCGACGCCGTATAGCCATGCCCGACGTGGTTGACAAAGACCTGGGCGAGAAAGCCGCGCTCCGCCGGATCATCGAGGCGGAAGGCATGAACGTCCGGGCCGGAATCCTGTCCAGCACCCGCTATCCGAAGTCGGGCGCGGGTCAAAAGGGCCAGGTGGTGGCCAAGGTGGCGGCCGTGCACGGCCTGGTCAAGGCGTTCGCGGACGTTTTCGACAGGCGCAGCGGCGATATCGCGATCCTGCTCGATCACGCTCACGGACGCATCCTGGCCGGAGAGACCGCCGCGATGGCACTGGCGCCCATGGCTCGGATGCTGCGCGACGCCTATCGGCGCGAGGCTGATAGCCGCGGGCTCCGCAGGTCGGGGCGCCTGCTGCAGACGATCCGGGGCGCGGTGTTCGACGGATCCAAGCGCGTGGCCGGCGATGACCACCGGCGGCCGCGGCCCACGGAAGCGGTCAGCAAGAAAGTCAAGCTGGGCTCGACATCCGTCTATGCGTATATGAAATGACCTTGCTCGGCAAAGAGACTCTGACTGTCACGCCCCAGACCCAAACGCGGGTCGCGGGGAAGTATCAGCTGGTGCCGGGCACGCCTTACACCGTCAAGGGCACCGTGCTCCCGGTGCCCGGCGCCACGCTGCAGCGCCTGGAGGAAGGCGCGCGCAAGACCGCCAAGTTCGTCCTCTACGTCAAGGGCGATCCGGGCATCCGAACCACGGACGTGGCCACGCCCAGCACCCCGGCCGACCGCGTGACCCGCGCGGACGGCAGTGAGTACGTGGTGAGCTCTAACACCGACTTTTCGATCCACAAGAAAGGACTGCCTCATCGGCAGTTTCTCCTCCACCAGGTGGCCGGCGATGAGTAGCGCGACGACTCAAGCCGAGGCGTTCGAGGCCTGCCGGGCATGGGCGGAGGCGGCCACGGGCCTGCAGGTGGACAAGAAGCGTCAGAAGGTCGCCGATGCCGGCCGCCCCCAGGGTCTCTACCTGGCCGTGGAGTGGCCCACTGACGAGGCGGTGGGGGCCACGCCCTACCAGCGCGTGGGCGAGCCAATCGACCCGGACCCGGGGACCTACGACCACGAGCACATACAGCTGCAGCGCCGCCGCGGTGTGTTCCGCGTCGAGGCGTTCGGGGCGGGCGCTATAGATGCCCTGACCGGGCTTCGTGCCGCGCTGCGAGACCCGCAGTTCAAGGGGCAGCTCCGCGCGAGCGGCGTAGCCCTGCAGGTCGTCGGCGGCCCGGTGGACACCAGCTCGCTCCGCGATACGAGCTGGGAAGAATCGGCGCTCGTCGATTTCGAGTGCCTTTACGTGCGGCGCTGGGTGGGCCAGACGGCGATCATCCAGTCCGCGACAGTTGAGGCCGAGATTGCCGCCTACGACGGCGATCCGGACCCGCACGAGGTAGATTTCACCGTGCCGGTAGGACCGGCACCGTAGGAGGGCCGCATGAGCTCCACCAGCTGGGATTTTCAGGTCGTCGTCAACGTGAGCACCGGCGCCGCGCCCGTCCGGCGCCGCAACTTCGGCCTCGGCCTGTTTTTGACCGAGGAAGTGGACGTAGGGTTCACCGAGCTCTATCGGCTCTACGAGAGCAACTCGGAGGTCCAAGCCGACGACGACCTCAAGACCGCGGCCAAGGCCGCCGGCGCGATCCACTACTCGCAGCCGGCGCAGAAGCGCCCGCGCCAGTGGGGCGTGGCCAAGGTGAACTACGAGAGCGTCGGCGGCGAGCTCACCACCTCGCTGAACACGCTCCTGGCCGCGTTTGACGGGTTCTACGGGATCTGTTGCGCGAGCCGCCTCGACGCCGACCAGGAAGTGATCGCCGATTGGGCCTTGGCCAACGAACGGATCGCCATCGGCCAGACGTCCACTGCGGCCATCCTGGCCGGCGCCGGCGGCAACCTCTGGGAGACCCTCAACGGCGAGAGCAACAACCGGGCCGCCGGGATCTGGGCCGACGACAACGCCGAGTTCCACGACGTCGCCTGGCTCGCCCAGGGCCTCGCGCCGGACCTCGACCAGCAGAGCTCGGTCTGGTACGACACTCAGCTCAAGGGCCTGACGGTGGCGGACATCACGGTCACTGAGCGCAACACGTTGACCGGCTACGGCGGGAACGTGTTGCTGCCCAAGAAGGGCGTTCCGGTCGTCTCCAAAGGGACGGTCTTCTCGCTCGAATACGTCGACGTGATCGTCCTCGGGGACTGGTTCAAGGCCCGCTGCGAGGAGGCGATCGTCCAGCTTCAGCTGGACCGGGTGGACGCCAACTCTAAGATCCCGTTCACCAACTACGGGATTGGGCTCATCGTCGACAAAATCCGCCAGGTTTACGGGATCGGCGTGGCCGCCGGCCACTTCCGGGACTCGTCGCTCGAGCTGGACGTCCCGGATATCTCCGAAGTGTCCTCGGGAGACCTGGCCAGCCGGTCGGTCACGCTGGGCGCGACGATCATCCGCGCCGGCGCGATCCAAAACATCACCCTGAACGTCGGCATCATCGCCGGGTAGGAGAACGCCATGAGCGGAGCAGCGAGACACTATGACGGCGACGAGGTGCTCCTCGTCGCGTTCGGCGTGCCGATCACCGAGTTCGCCAAGGGCGCTTTCGTGGGGCTGGAGTTCGATGAGGACGACTGGACGGTCACCCAGGGCCACCAGGGCACGGTGCTCAGGGCCAAGAACCCCAACTCGGTCGCTACGTGCACCTTCCAGACGGTCCAGGGCTCGCCGGAGAACGACGCGCTGAGCGAGGCGGCTACGGTCGATGTGACCACGGGGCTCGGCACCGGATCGTTCTTCCTGCAGGACCTCAACGGCAACACCGCGGCCAGCGGGTCGACGAGCTGGTGTAAGAAGCGCCCGAAGATCGGCCTGGGCACCGAGGGGGATGTCGTCGAGTGGACTGCCACGGTGGCCGGGATCCAGGAGTGGCACATCGGTCAGAATCGGCTGGCATAACCCATGGCGCGCCACAAGCTGAAATCACGCAAGCCCAAGCGCCGGATCGACCAGCCGGCCCTGGCGACGCAAGAGAGCCCGTTCGCCGAGACGACCATCAAGGGCCGCGACGGGCCGGTGAAGTACTACACGCACCCGCTGGCCTTCGGTGAGGCCTACACGCTCGGGCTGGAGCTCGCCGGCGTGCTGACGCCGGTACTGGGCGGCGCCGCGGCAGGGTTCTTCGGGCTCGATCAAGACATCGACGACGATACGATCGACCTCACGGCCGCGACTGCGGCCATCGCCAACATTCCGCACCACCTGCTGGAGCTCGGTGGGCCGGAGGTCATCCGGAGGATCTTTGCCTATACGACGCGCGTCCCAGAGGGCGAGAGGCCGCAGAAGCTGAAGCATGAGACTAACTTGACCAAGGCCTACACCGGCGGCAACTTCTTGGAGATGTTCAGGGCGCTCTGGTGGGTCCTCCGGGTCAACTACGGCCCTTTTGGGACGGCCGCCGGCGTAGACTGGAGCGAGCTCTCCAGGAAGGCACGGAGCTGGCTGAAAGAGGTCAGCTCGCAGGACTCGGAGACCGAAAGCAGCGAGCCGAGGCCCAGCGAGCCCTTGACGCTCGACGAGGACGAGTAGCAAAACTAGCCGCCCTGCTTCCCGGGCCGGGCTGGTGGGGCTGGGAGTATTACCTGGTGACCACCGCCGGCGGATATGACCCCGACATCGTAATGAGGCGCTGGTCGCTCTGGACCGTGCACCGGGCAGCCTGCTACATCGGGCTGAGCCAGGCCATGGAGGTCATGTAGAGTGCCCACTGTCCGCGAGCTGATCACCCGGATCGCCTTCCGCGTCGAACGCGGGCGCCTGCAGCAGGCCGGCGTTGCCGTGGGGACCATCAAGAAGCAAATGCGCTCCACGGCCCGGCAGGCGCGGCAGCTCACCGGGAACATCAACGCCATGGCCGTGGGCGCCAAGGCGATGGTCGCGGCGTTCTTCGCGTCGCGGATCTTCGCCTTCCTCACCACGGGGTTCAGCCAGGCCGCCGACGAGGCCGCCAAGTTCGCGAAATCCACCGGCGTGAGCGTCGAGATGTATCAGGCGCTTGGCCACGCCGTGCAGCTCAGCGGCGGCGATATCGCCGACCTGCAGAAAGGCCTTGCCCAGCTCGGAAAGCGCGCCCTGGAGGTCACCCAGGGCAACAAGACGCTCAAAAAGCAGTTCGGGGAGCTCGGGCTGGAGGTCACCGACGCCTCGGGCAAGCTGAAGAACCAGGATCAGCTCCTTTTTGAGATTGCCGACCGCTTCAAGGCGATGGAGGACGGGTCCAAGAAAACTGGGCTCGCCATGCAGCTGCTCGGCCGGTCCGGGGCGAAGCTGATCCCGCTGTTCAACGAAGGGTCCGAGGGCATCCGCAAGATGACCGAGGAGGCCCAGCGGCTCGGGATCGTGCTCACCAAAGAACAGGCGGCCATCGCCGAGAACTTCAACGACGAGTTGCTCCGGTCCAAGTCGGTGCTGATCGGCGTCCGGAATCAGATCGCCGTCCGCCTGCTCCCGGTCATCACGCGGAATCTGGAGAAGTTCAGGGCCTGGGCGATGGAGTCGGACAACCTCCAGCGCGCCCTCGGCAGACTGAAGGCCGCGGCCATCGCCGCGGCCCTTGCCCTGGCGGCCATCAAGATCACCAAGCTGGGGGTGGCCTTTGCCGCGGCCCTGCCGGCGATCAAGGTGGCCGCGACACTGCTCTGGGGCCTGGCCCGGGCCGCCGGCGCGGCCGCCGGGCCGCTGCTGGTGCCCATCGCGCTGCTGGGCCTGCTGGTGCTGGCCATCGAGGACCTGATCGGCTTCGCCACCGGGAAGGAATCGCTGATCGGCCAGTACTTCGGCGACACGGCCGAGGGGCAGGAGGTCAAGGATCTCCTGTTGGAGATCGGCAAGACGTTCCGCGGTATCGGCAAGTCGTTCGCCGAGGTGCGCGTCGAGCTGCTCAGCGCGTTCAAGGGACTCGTCAAGTCGTTGGGGAAGATCATCCTGGCCCTGCTGCCGCTCCTGCTGCGGGTGACGATCCTGCTCCTGCGGGTGGTCTCCTGGGTGGCCAAGATCATCGCCTGGGCCGTGGACAAGATCGCCCGGGCGCTCATCTGGCTCATGGACAAGCTGTCGCCCGTGGGCGACGCCTTCAGCTGGCTCGGGCGCAAGGGTGAGGAGGCCGCCCAGGCCGTGGCCAACGCCTTCCTGTGGGTCGCTGACCGCATCAACGACGCCTACACGTGGCTGGGCGACAACATCGGCTTCATTTGGGAGGGTCTCAAGGAGCTCGCCGTCGAGACCGGCGAGGCCATCGCCAAGCCGTTCCTGTGGGCTTGGAAAAAGATCAGGGAGGGTTGGGACTGGGCCGTCGGCGGGATCATCAAGGCGATCAACTGGGTGGTCGATAAGATCCTGTGGGCCACCAACGCGATGGCCGCGCTCACCGGCCGGCAGAAAGTCGGGGGCGCCCTTGCCGCCGGCGTGGCCCCGGCCGCGGCCGCCGGCGCCAAGACGATCAACGCCCCGCAGACCGTCCAGGTCACCATGGGATCGATCGGCCTCAACGTCCAGGGCGGCGCGGCCATGACCCCCGAGGAGCTGGAGCTGGCCACCGCGCGCGCGCTCCGCGTGGGCCTCAACGACTGGGCCAACGACGTGATCAACTCGCGGCGGCCCGGTCCGGCGGGAGCTCCGGCATGAGCTTCTTTGTCTTCGATCTGACCGGTCAGGTGCTGTTCGAGTGGGATTGCGAGTTACGCGAGTCCCATGACGGCGGCTACACCTGGACCGACCACCAGGTAGAGGACGGCGCGCCGGTCGTCAACTACGGCGTCAAGATGCCCGAGACGTGGACGCTGGAGGGGCTGGTGACGGCCACGCCTCTGATCCCGGGGGGCATCGACACCCAACGGGTGATTGATGCGGAGGGCCGGATCCGCGAGCTCGCCGACAAGCTGCAGCCGGTCTCTTTCGTCTCCGGTTGGTATTCTGGCCAGGGAGTGATCACGCGCGTGAGCTCCACGGCCGGCCGGGGCGACCCGCTGCAGCTGCCGATCACGGTGGCCTTCAAACAGATTCGCCTGGTCGAGCCGGTAACGACGCAGATCCCGGCCTCCCGGCTCAAGCCGCGCAAGAAAAAGCGCGTCGCCCCGGCCAAAAAGGGTGGCGCGGTCACCGGCAAGACGCCCTCGGCCAAGAAGCGCCGGACAGCGCTCAAGGCGCTGCTGGGAAAGAGATAGACGTGAAGATCCTCGACCCCATCGAGCCCGACGAGCAGCAGGCCGTCTACGACTACACGGTGGACCTCGAGGGCGTGATCTACCGCGTGCGCCTGATCTATCGCGAGCGACAGGACAGCTGGTATCTGGATCTCTACGATGCGGCGGACGTGGCGCTGCTCACCGGCAAGCGCTTGAGCGCCAACACGGCGCTCCTGGCGCCCTACCAGATCGAAGGCCTGCCCCCCGGGGAGCTCATGCTGGTGGACGTGGAGGCGGCCGACGACCAGGCGGCCGTGGAGGCCGACTTTGAATCCCTGGGCTTCCGCCACCAGCTCTTTTACTACGAAGTGGAGGATCTGCCCGCCGCCGCGGTGGCCGAGGAGCTGACGATCACGATCACCTGATGCCAACGATCGAGCGCCGCATATTGGAGGTGAGGGCCGGCCCCCCGGGCGGGACGGGCCGCCTCTGGCGCGACATTTACACTGAGGTGGAGATCGAGCGGGTCACCGGCGCCAAGCCGAACAAGGCCAAGGTCAAGCTCTACAACCTCGGCGACCTATCCATCCAGGTGCTGCAGACGCCGGGGCACGTGATCCAGGTCCTCGCCGGCGAGGGCGCGGTGGTCGGCGCGATCTTCACGGGCGACATTGACCGTAACAGCGTCAAACGCACCCGCGCCGGGCGCGACATCGTGACCGAGGTCACCGCCCAGGACGGCCAGCGGATCTATCGCGATTCGGTGTTCGTCCGGACGTACCCGCGCGACACGACCCGCTCGCAGGTCCTGAGTGATCTCCTCGCTGAGATGCGGCTCGCCCGCGGCTACATCGCGCCCCTGCCGGAGCGCACCTACGCCACGAGCCGGGTCTATGCCGCGCCGGCGCGCCACGTGCTGGACCAGCTATGGGCTCCAGATCGCGCCACGTGGTCGATCCAAGGGGGTGCCCTGGTGGTGTTGGCCCAGGGGCAGGCCGCACCGGGCAATGCCCCGGTTCTGTCGGCCCAGACGGGCATGATCGGCGTGCCCCAGCGCGACAAGGCCGGCATCAAGATCAAGTCGTTCTGGATCCCGGGGACGTTCCCGGGGATGGGATTCCAGGTCAAATCGCTCTTCCAGGGCGGGGAGTTCCGCGCGGTGAAGATCCGTGACGTCCTTGACTCAGATGGGAAGCGGTGGGAAACTGAGCTAACCGGCGCAGCGCTGAGACCCGCGAAATGAGCACCAGCAGCCAACTCACCGAGCACCGTCCGGGCCCCGAGGAGGCCGTCGTCGCGCTCATCCAGGACGAAGCCCAGCGCAATCACGGCGCGCTGCCGGTGCGCGTGGTCTCCCACGACAAGATGCGCAATTCGGTGACTGTGGAGCTGCTCATCCGGCTGATGATCAACCAGGAGCCACGCGAGCTCCAGCCGATCCCGGACGTGCCGATCCGCTGGACTTCCTCGATCACGCACGCGGTCACACTGCCGCTGCCGGCCGGGTCCCTGGGCTGGATCACCCCGGCCGGTGGAGATGTCAGCGCGTGGTTCGCTAATGCCACCGCCGGATCCTCGGACATCGAAGACCAGCGGTTTGATCTCTCGGATTCGGTTTTCGCGCCCGGCTCGCGGCCGTTCACCGATCCGTTGCCCGCGGCCGCGCTGAGCGATACCGATGGCGTGTTGTACGGCCCCTGGCAGGTCGGGAGCAGCGCCGCGGCGGCCTTCGTGGCCCTGGCCAACCTCACCAAGGCCGCCCTGGACGCCCTGCAGGCGGCCCATGATGGTCATGTCCACGGTGGGGTTACGCCTGGACCGGGGACAACGGCCGTGCCGTCGCTCATCGTCGGCCCACTCGCCGATGTCGCGGCCACGAAGTTGAGGGCGGAATGACCGATATCCGGCTCGACGACACCGGCGATATCTGGTACGAGGGCGGCAATGTCTCCACGGTCACCGGCGTCGAGGAAGTCGCCCAGTCTGCCGACATCGCCTATGACACCGGCCTCGGCGAGTGGGCCTACGACACCGACGCCGGCGTGGCCTTCCTGGGCGTAATCACCCGGCCGGGCGCCACGGATGCCGAGATCGTGGCCGAGCTCCGGCGCGTGGGCGCCAATATCCGCAACGTGCTGGCCGTCGAGGAAGTTGTGCTGACCCGCGATAATGTGACACGGACGATCACGGCCGACATCCGGCTCCAGACGCCCGAGGGGCTGGCGGAAGTGACGGTGACCGCATGACTTGGGGACTGACATCGACGGGCTTCAACGCGAAGCGATCCGCAGACATCCGCGAGGAGATGGTCGAGGACATTCGGGACAGTACCGAATGGGGCGAGGACGCCCAGACTGGTGCAGACAAGGCCCTTGGCCAGCTCGTCGACCCGCCGGCGGACCGCGTCGGTGAGGTCTGGGAGCAGCAGCAGGCCGTCTACGACGCCTGGGACCTGGACGCGGCCGAGGGCGTGCAGTTAGACAACCTGGGCAAGATCGTTGGCGTGCCGCGCGAGCCGGCCTCGGCGTCAACGGTGTTTTTGACCCTGTTCGGGACGCCCACCACGGTGGTCCCAGCTGGCAGCCGGGCCCGGGTCCCGGACGGCGGGATCTTCGCGATAGACGAGGACGCGACGATCGGCGGCGGAGGATCCGTGGCCGTAACGTCCACCGCAACGGAGGACGGCCCGATCGAGGCCGCCGCGGGCTCGATCACCGAGATCGTCGATACGGTGTCCGGCTGGGACACGGTGGTCAACGCGTTTGATGCCGCGCTTGGTAGCTACATCGAAAGCGATGCCGCCTACCGCGCCCGGATCCGGGCCTCGCGGTCGGCCGCGGGTACCTCGACGGATCAGGCCATGCGCGCCGCCCTGGTGCGCCTGGACGCGATTACCGCGGCCGCGGTCGTCTCGAACCGTGGCCCCGATGATCCGGATGCTTTGGGGATCCCCAAAAATGCGTTCCGGGCTATCGTATGGCCGGACACGCTGAGCACGCCCGATCAGCAGCTCGTCGCTGAGACGATCTGGAACCATCTCCCGCTGGGCATCTACTCGGACGGCTCCGACGTGGTGGCCACCGTGGTGGACTCCCAGGGCAAGAGCCAGACGGTCAGGTTCGACTACGCCGACCAGGTGCAGATCTGGTGGGAGGTCGACGTCACCACCGAGACCGGCTACCCCTCCAACGGCGATGATCTGGTCGAGGCGGCCGTGCTCGCCTACGGCCAGGCGCTCCTGGTGGGCGACGACGTGGATCCCATCAAGGCCGCGCGGCTGATCGTCGACCCGACGGATAATGACTACTACGTGGCCGGGGTTAAGCACCTGGTGATCCGGGTGGGCAAGTCGGCCGCGCCGACGGGGACAACGCCGGTCACGATCGAGGAGACAGAGATCAGCGTGCACGCCGCGGCGCGGATCGACGTCGACAGCACCTGAGATGCCCGTCCCGCCGCACATAACGGACCACGAGGCCCTCGCCCTGGAGGACCTCACGTCCAAGTTCGCGGATAAGCCACGCGTTCGGCGGTGGCTGATCATCACCGCCGCCCAGGTTCAGGACGCCGAGGACGCCGGCGAGCAGCTTCTCACCGACCGCCTGCTGGAGAACGCCGAGGGCGTCCAGCTCGACATCTACGGCAAGCTGGTCGGCGGCCCGGCCGAGTGGCGTGGGGCGCTCACGGATGAAGAATACGCCCGGGTTATCCTGATCGCCATCTCAGTCAACCAAAGCGACGGCCGGATCGAGGACGGCCCGGACGGTATCGGGTCCCTCGGTGGTCTATCCATCGTGTCGGGTCTGGTCGGTGAGACGATCAGGTACAGTCAGCACAACCCCGCACACTACCGCCTGGAGTGGATCGCGACAACGGGCTATCTCAGTGCGGACATGCTGCAGCGGCTCAACGAATCCATGCCGCGGATCACCGTCTGCGGAGTGTCCTGGTCGCTGATCGAAGCGCCGGTGGGGCCGTTCCAGTTTGACGTCAACGGCTTCGATCGCGGCAAATTCGCAAGGAGGGTCGACGATGGCTGAGCGCCGCCCAATCCCCACCGAGACCGATTATACCTGGGGCACCAACACGATCCCGCCCGGCGAGGCGCAGACAGATCCGGGCGCGAGCGTCCGGCTCAACGGCTGGGGGTTCGAGCAGATCCCCGGTCACGATGAGTTCAACTGGCTCCAGAACCTCTGGGGCAAGATGATCGACTGGCTCAAGGTGAGCCGGACGCGCCAGTGGTCCGACGTCTACGAGGGCATCCAGAACACGAACAAGGTGGGCGATACCTTCCAGATCTCCGACGAGCTCGGCCCGCTGGTGCGGGGATACAGCATATTCAACATCGCAGGCACGGCCGCGACCGGCGGGCCCTGCCTGGACGTCTGCACCGACGGCGAGCAGTTCTACTACTACAGCGGCTCGCCCACTGCTGTCTCGCTCATCGCGGCCGCGCCGGCCAGCGGTGCGGAGGCCTGGGAGTACACCATCGGCACCGGCTACGCCACCGCGCTCGATGCGGACGGCCGGTACGTCTACTACGCCAACGGCAACGCCGGCGTGCCCGGGCTCCAGGTGCACGACAGGACTACCGGCGCCTTTGTCCGCACCGGCGGCGCGGAGTACGCCATGACGCAGATCCGCGCCAACGGCACCACCGTGGCGGGGGTCAATCCCAACTCCGCGGCCAATCGCGTGGTGCGCTACTCCACTCTGGGCGGCCCGATCGTCGAGGCCTCGGTGCTCACCGGCAACACGTCCAACGCGGCCGTCGCCATCGACGCGGACCAGATCTACGTGGGCGGCGTCCGCGGCGGCGGAAACGACGTCTACGCCTTGGACGGCGGCTTGCTCACCGCGTGGAGCACCCTGCTCCCTGGCGGGCCTTGGGTGATCAGCGCCATCGTTACGGACGGCAACGTGGTTTACGTCGGGACCGCCAGCGCTGCTCACCCCGGATATACGGCGACGAACCTCTGGGCGCTGGAGCGCATCAGCGGGCAGGTGCTGTGGTTCGCGGACGTCGGAGCCGGTGCGGATATCTCGCACCTGGCGCTGGACCACCGTTACCTCTACTGTGTGACCTCCGCGGACGATCTCTACGTCCACTGGCTGCGCAGTGCCAACCTCTACACGCCGAATCTGGGCCTGCCCATCTATCAGGACACTACCAGCGGCTGGGGGCCCATCGCCACCGACGGCGTCTCGCTCGTCGGGTCCGACGCCGCCGGCGGCGGCACCAACGTCCGCCGGTCTTGGTTCCGGACTGACGATCAGCTCTACCGCCGCGCCAACCCGGCCAGCGCGGTGCGATATCCGTTCCATACCCTGGCTGTGCCAGTGGGAGAGAGGTACTGATGCGACGCTCAACGCCATACGCGCTCACGCCGCTTACCGAGTCGGCGCCCGGTGTCCCGGGCGAAATGACGTTCGCCGCGAACGTCGGGCCGCCGGCGGACCCCGACGCCGCGAACGTCATCACGGTCCAGCGCTACGAGAAGCCGCCCCGAGGTGACGGATCGGACGGCCCGGCCTTTGAGGTCGGCCGCACCTGGCAGCTCAAGGGCCGGTTCACCGGCACCCTGGCGGCCACCGCGACCGTTACGGTCACGTTGCATTGCTACGACCGCGAGACCGGGGAGTGGTACGCCACGGCCGCGATGAATTTCTACGGCGCCAACTTCCTGAGCACAACGAAGGGGAATGTGCACGATATGGCCGCGGTGCTCGGCACCTCGCACGTGGGCGTCGAGCTCAAGGGGTTGGCACCCGCCAACCAGGTGCTCGAGCTGGTGCTCTACGAGTCGGCCCAATGAGCCCGCGGGACAAAGACCGTTGGCGGCTCAGCGGCTCCACGGTGGGGAAAATTTCCGTGGGCGGCGGGCTTCTGATCATCACTATCGGCGCGCTGATCTCCACGCTCGGCACCCAGACCGAGGTCCCCGGGCAGGGTCTCCAGACCGTCCGCCTGGAGCTCGTGGCCGCCAGGGACCTCGGCTCACTGCCCGAGCGGTCCGCGTGGTGCACCCTCGGCCGGGCCGCGGAGCACTGCTACGACCTGCAGGAGAGCTCCGGCACGGCCCTGGACCTCGGCACCGGCGCTTGGAACCTCACGGCCACCGGCCTGCGTCGCGGCGTGGTCACGTCTCTGCCCACCAGGGACTCGACCGGCTGGGTGGACTACCAGAGCGAGCGCGGCAGCTGGGGAGACGGCCAAGCCGCCTCGGGGCTGGTCTATGCGATGGCTGCTCCTTCGGCGACCGATCTGGTCTCGATCACCCTCGTGATCCACCCGCAGGAGGACGGCGTGCTCGGTGCCGCAGTGAGCCACCGCGACAACGCCCCGCCGCAGAAAGGCTGGTACCTGTTCCTCCAGGCCAACGGGTCGCTGGCGGGTACGATCGACTACGGCGCCGGCGTGATCAGCGTGAGCGGCTCGACCGATCTGCGCGGTGCCTGGCACTGCGCGACGGTGGTGCTCAACGCCCGCGCGGCCAACGCCGGGCGCGTCTACGTGAACGGCGTCGATGAGACCGTGGGCACCGGCGATCTGAGCGTCGCCAGCGGCGGCTTCCTGACGCTGTCGCCGTTCCGGATCCACGGGCTCTTTGACGCGGGGACTTGGGCCAGCCGGCACGGCCTCGCCCGGGTCCGAGAGGAGGAAGGCCACGCCACCACCTTGGCCGAGCACCAGGATCTCTGCGGCGACCTTTGGCAGGCCCCGGCCGGCGGGCCGGACGATGACAAGCCGGCCGCCAGCGATATCGCCTGGACCCAAACCGGCGGGCCGCGTTGCTACCCGAGCGGCGATGCGACGGCGATCTGTGTGCCCGGGGGACTGATCCCCATGGCGGTGGACGCCACGGGCCTGGACTGGCTGCCGGAGCCAGACGCGACTAATCGCGTGCTGTACTCCACCGAGGTGGATTGCACCAACTGGAGCTGCCGCGGATCCGGCGATGCGACGCCCTACCAGGTGGCGCCGGACGGGTCCGGCACGGCAACAGTAGTCAGCCTGGGGACCGTCGGGAACGACATTTTTTCGCCCAGCGCGAGTGGGTATACCGCTGATGTGGGCCTCTATCCGCGCCTTTGGGTGCGGTGCTCGTCGGGCACCCTCCGGATCATCAACAACGCGGCCACGGGGGACTGGCGGATTGCGTGCGCCACCGCCAGCGCCGGATCATGGGTGCTGATTCACAGCGCCACCCAATCCGGGGTGACCGAGGCGAGCGCGTGGACGGCCAGCGCCACCGGGACCGTTACCGTGCTGATGGCTGCTCTGACCGGGACTGTCGACGCCGAGATCTGGGGGATCACGGTCACCGAGGAGCCCGGCTCCCGGCTGATGGTGATCCCGACCGCGGCCAGCGCGGTTTCGACGGGTGATCCGGCCTGGGTGATCGACAACAGCACCGGAAAATACTGGCAGACCGGCGATACTGTGCTGCAGTCGCTCACGCAGTATAGCGGTACGTGCTGGCAGATCGACGCGACCCAAATCCGCCTGTCCGGGCCCGTGGGGTCCGAGTGTGCAGGCGCGTGGTATGGTGTGCGGGTCACACCTTGAAGGAGTACGCCATGGACCCCAAATCACAACGACGATGGCGGCTGGCCAGCCAGGTGCTCATCGGGCTCGCCGGCGTGGCCGGTATCCTCGTCGCCGCGGATCAAATCCCCCAGATCATCAAGCAGTGGAGCGGACTCGCCGTGGCTTTGCTCGGCTTCGCGGCGCGCTGGTGTGAACAGCAGCTCCCCGCGGCGCGGGGGCCGGCGGCCGCGCCTGGCACCTCCAGCCCGCCACCCGCACCACCTGCCGCCACCACGGTGCTCCTGCTGGGCCTGCTGGTGCTGTCGGCCGGGGCCTGCAGCAGCCCCTACGCCACGGCCAAGCGATCCACGTGGACGCTGATGCGGGCCACCCAGACGGCCGGCCACGGCCTGGCCGGGCTGGCCCGGGACGCTGACGCGGTCTGCTCGCAGAAGCACCCGAGCGGCTCGGAGGCCTACAAGGCGTGCACGGCCCCGTGGCTCAAGCGCCTGGACATGTGGACGGACTACATCAGGCCGGCGGGCCGGTCGGCCGTCGCGGGCCTCTACGGCTCCGTGAGGGTCTCTGAGGCGGCCCGGAAGCCGGCCCCGGACATCACCGCGGCCTTCAAGGCCGGCGGCTGCGCCGTGCTCCGCGGCGTGCGCGAATGGGGCCACCTGTTGGAGGACGCTGCCTCCGGCGTGCTCAAACTGCTCGCCGGCCTGAATCCGGCGGCGTGCATGGCGGCCAAGGCGGCGCGCCCGAGCGCCGTCGCAGTCGGTCTGACGCTGGCCCTGGAGATCGTCGCCTGGCTGCGAAAGCTGCTCACCGATCCGGCTGACGAGCTCTTCCGGGAGGTCGACGCTTGGCTCCGGGCACCGCCCGACGACGGGACTGATGAGGTGGCCGCCGGGATCCGCCGCAACCTGCCGCAGGCGCGTCGTCATGCTCCGCGCCGGCCTTGAGCTCCTGGCCCGGACGGCCCGGGTGGCGGCGGCCCTGGGTATCGTGGCGGTGCTCGTTCTCACCTATTGGGCGCCCCTGGCGCCGGAGGACACCATATGCACCCGCTGATCCCCGCCCTGCTCGGTGCCGGCGTCGTCGCAGTCCTGAACGTGGCCGGCTTGGCCTACTTCGCCGGCCGGGTCCGGCAGCGGCTTGACGATCTACCGGCCGTCCTCAACGGTACGCTTATCCGCGACCACGAGGCCCGCTGCCACAAGATCGCCGGGCAGACGCCCACGCCGCGCCGGGAACCGCCCAGCGCGGCGTGCTGACTCAGCTCTGAGAGGGGTGTTGCCGGGACCAGGGGCCCAGCCGGACGGGCCGCCAGTACCAGCGGCCATCCGCGTCTGATCCGGCCGCGAGCCACTCGCCGAGCGGCTTGTTGTCCAGGTGGTGGAGCTCGTAATCCCCAAGGCCGTCTTCGTGCACAACCCACCCGGGCCCCACCAGCCGCAGGGACTCGATCCGTGTCGGTGGCTCGTCCGGCCCGGGCTGGTGGGGCTGATAGATGCATTCCCACTCGGCCTGGTCGTCTGCCGCGTCGTAGAGGTCCTCGGCGTGGATGTCCGACTCGGTGAGGTCCTCGCGCCAGGTCTCCAGGGCCTCGCGCATGTCGTCGAAGTCCACCAGCGTGTGATGGTCGAGCTCGGCGTTCTCGACGAGCTCGGCGGCCAGGGCGTCGAGCTCGTCGTCGGTGGTGAGCGCGGTCAGGCCGATCTCGCGCTCGGAGTCGTTGGCGATCCAGTCGGACGCGTCGAAGTAGCCCACGGGCGCGCTGGTTGAGCACTGCTCGATCGCGCTGTAGATAGCCGTTTCGGCGCGGGCCCGGGCCCCATCGACGTCCCAGACAGCACCAGCCACCGAGGTGGACTCGTCGAGGTCACGGAAGGCCGCCACGTGGTTGCTGCCGTCCCAGCGGCTGTAGTACTGCTCGCAGGCGGCCCGGATGGCCGGCAGGGCTTCCTCCAGGCGAGCCCGGATGTCCAAGGCGTCGACCTCGGGCAGCTGGTAGGTGCTCTCGTGGCCATTGAAGGCGCGCATCGACTGGCCGCGCTCGCTCTGGTGGCGGCCGTAGATGATCGTCCGGCTGGTGCTCCAGTCCACCTCGAGGATGGGACGGATCGGGTTGGTCCGCGAGTACCCGCAGACGCGGGCGATATCGAGGGCGTCGGTGATTTCGTTGAGGGTCAGAGTGTCCATGGTGTCCTCCTTGGCAATTTCGGTGTTTGCTGCGTTGCTCATGCAGTGTAATAGTAGCAATCGCCATGCCAGGTTTTGACCACGTGATTACGCACACTTAGAGCGCGCTTTTCCGCCGGAATGCGCAAAAAGTAGCGACCCCAAAAGGACGATTCCCTAAATGGCCGAAATCAACCGCTTTTGACCATGAACAAAATGCGCAGCCGCTCCGCAAAAAATGCGCAATCAGCGCGCGCGGCGTCGCAGACCGGCAGCGACCGCCGCGGCCACCCGCACCACGAGCTCCTCGCCCCGGGCGCGCTCCTCCTGCAGCGCGAGGCGGACCCCCTGGCAATACTCGCACGCCTCTTGACTCGCCGGCGGCAACGTGCTACCTTCCCCATCGTTCGTGGTCTTTTCTCCACCACCCAGTTCCGGTTCAGCGGTCGCCTCGGCGGCCGTTGGGCTTTTTGGGACCTCCGCGCGCTCCGGCCACTCGGCGTCCATCAGCGCGAGGCCATAGCCGACGCCGGCGGTGGTCAGCCGGCACACCTCACCATGGCAGCTGAGCAGCAGGCGCTCCTCCAGCCTGGCGATTACATCGGTGCGCAGAGTTCTGTCGCCGTCCTGCTCGCCGTAGGTCAGATCGATCCTGTCTCGCAACAGGGTGAGATCGCGCAGATCTGGCTCTTTCCTCACGCTGTTGTGAGCCCGCGCGCAGAACCGCCGCGTGAGCGTCATCAGCGCGCTTTTCTCGCCGTTGGTCAGTCCTAACATTCCTTTCCTCCTCGCCGCGCCTGCGGCGTCAGATATGCCCGCGCGGCATGGTTGATACCCTAAAATCTTCCAGATTGTTCCGCACAGGCCCAATTAACATACCATCCGACCCGGGGCCGCTCAAGCAAAATCGACAGGCAACCGCGTTTTTCGCTTGCAACCGGGCTCCGCCGGTGATACGGTGTTTGCCAGTTGAGCCTGTGCGGCCACCTGTTCAGCATGTCAACGCGCTTCGGCGCTTCACTGTCGCCCCGGCTCCAGTAGGCTTGCGGCGTCTCTGCCGCACAGGTTCGCCGTGCCTCTGGAGCCGGGGTAGACCCCCATGGAGGGGACCGTGTCCGATAACGAGAAAACAGAGACCAAGGCAAAGCGGCCGCGCCCAAAGGGTGGCGTGATCATGTACTTCGACGAGCCGACGACTGCGCGGCTCAACCAACACCAGCGGCGTCTGGAGCAGGCCAACCCGGGCGTCAAGCTCGACCGCAAGAGCGTCCTGCACAACCTGCTGCTCCTCGGCCTCGACGCCGCCGAGGCGGCCGACGACGCCGCGACGGATGGGGGTGGAGCATGACAACCCAAGTCGTCGACAAGGCCCCGCCGGAGCCAACTGCGCTCGCCAAAAGGGAGGATCAGCCGTTGGTCTCGTGTGAGGGGGCGGACGCCATTCGGGCCCGATTGCAAGTCCTGCGGGAGCTGCGCGGCGCGTTGACGAAGGGGGTGGATTTCGGCACCATACGGGGTTGCGGGCCAAAGCCGACGCTCTTCAAGCCGGGTGCGGAAAAGATCCTCGTCGCCTTCGGTCTTTCGACCTACACGATCTCAGTAGACGAGAGGCGCGAGAACAATGAAACCACCTTCCGTGTGATGCTCGGGGCCTCAACTCCGGACGGGATCCAGCGCGGTGTTGGAATCGGTCAGGCATCAACGGGCGAGGAGAAATACGCGTGGCGGGCCGCCAATTGCCAGGCCGAATGGGATGACGCTCCGCTGATCGACCGCCGCAAGAAATACACAAAGGGCGGCGAGGAGATCTTGCAGGTCCGTGTTCCGCCGGCCAACCAGGAAAACACGGTCCTCAAGATGGCCTTCAAGCGGGCGAAAGTGGCGCTGGCGCTCGACGCGTGCGCTGCGAGCGAGTTCTACAGTCAGCAGGGCGACAAAGAGGAGGACCGCCGGCCGGTCTCCGATCGGCCTCTGGAGGGCTCTTTCATGATCGGCGGGCGAGTCCTCGATCTCACGATCGCTCCCGCGAAGACCTGGATCGTGGAGGCCTACAAGGACGCTGGGATCAGCCGGGATCAGGCCTCGGATATCATTTCGAAGGCCGTCGCCAGCTTCGTGGTTCCCGACACCCCCGAGGAATACGAGGAGCGCCACATCCAGATTCTCGTCGAGATGTTTGAACGTGCCGCGTCCAAGTCGAAGGAGTCAACCCCGCCACCCCATCCGGCGCCCCCGACCGAACCCGGGGAGCCGGCGCCCCCGACCGACGACGCCGGCGCCGATGAGAACCCGTCGTCATCCTACGCGGAGGCCATGGAGATCGCACGCGAGCGCGGGGCGACGCAGGAGCAGATCGAGGAGGCGATCCGGCGGGCGCTGCTCCGCTCCACGCCATCGAGCGCCTGGGTGGATTCCGACAGGATGACGTTCTTGGTGAAACTCGACAGGATCCTGGCGGTGGATGACGGGGCTCAGCCGGAGGACGACGATGGGGTCTCATAGTGCGCTGGAATTGGTCCGCCACCTCCGGCTTCACGGCGAGTTAGCGTGCACGGAGGCAGTGAATTGGCTCGCGATGTGGCCCGACTGGACCATAGCGGACGCGTGGCGCGAGTGCCCGCGCGCGGACTGGATGAACTGGTTTCTGCGCGCCTCCGGGCGCGCGGATGATCACGCCTTCGAGCTGCGGGTCCATGCGCTTGACACGGCGCAGCGCGCCCTGCGGCGCTGTCAGCGGCTTGGGATTGCCACGGATCCGCGATCCTGGGCGGCCGTGGCAGTGGGGTACAGATATCTGCGCGGCCAGGCCAGCCGAGAGGAACTCGCCTACGCCGCCGCCTACGCCGACGCCGCCGCCGCCTACGCCGCCTACGCCGCCGACGCCGCCGCCTACGCCGCCTACGCCGCCGCCGACGCCGCCGCCGACGCCGCCGCCGACGCCGCCGCCGCCGCCGCCGACGCCGCCGCCTACGCCGCCTACG
>JABAHP010002653.1_pt1 | contig 26172 bp, 21 predicted proteins | sample 7062081 | NCBI WGS metagenome assembly JABAHP01 (sample SAMN14534357, study PRJNA622989) | marine sediment metagenome | biome: marine biome [ENVO:00000428]; feature: marine pelagic biome [ENVO:01000023]; material: deep marine sediment [ENVO:00002113] | place: India: Gulf of Kutch | collected...
AGGCCTATGACCGCCAGCAGGGCAAGGCACCCACTGCCAATTCCATTTATGATTTCTGCAAACATCGGCCTATCTCCAAAAAATTAATCGCCGTTATATATATCGGCCAAATAGCGTGTAACCTTTAGTGATATTTATAAATTCATCNNGTTGCTGATATGGGCCAAACGCATCCAAAACGCCAAGTGCATATACTAAGCACGATTTTGAAATTGCAAATCATATGCCATTTATCTCGCAAATGGACCGTATGGCCAAAAACGTCCATCTGACAGCCTTTAAGACAAAGGGTCTAAGCCGTTGCGTTAATTACACTGAGAAAAACGCCAATATACAGGTGGCAGCGCTGCCACGGGACGTCATGATTTTGGCGGCATAAAATGCAACAGATCCCCTTCTCATAATCCGATGGTCGGATAAATCGGCGTCTGTCAGGAGAACTGCTTGCATGCGGCGACTTTGATGCTTAGGATTTCCTCATCAATTCAACACTCTCTTTGGAAGGATTTTTGCCGTGACGCCGGAAATTGTGCTGGTGTTGTCGCTTCTGGCAGGAGCGATCGTGTTGTTGATCAGCGAATGGATACCGATGGAGGTCACCGCCCTGCTGGTGCTGGGCGCCGTGGCCTTGACCGGACTGGTGACGCCGGTTGAAGCGCTGGCGGGTTTCAGCAATCCGGCTGTTATTACCGTTTGGGCGGTTTTTATTCTCAGCGGCGGCTTGACGCGAACCGGTGTCGCCAATGTCATCGGGCGTTTTGTGCTGCGCCTGGCAGGCGACAGTCAAACGTTCATGGTTATCGTCATCATGATAACCGCCGGGGTAATGTCGGCCATCATGAACAATGTGGCCGTTGCGGCCCTGATGCTGCCGGTGGTCATGGATATCGCCCGCCATACCGGCAGTGCGCCCTCCCGGCTGCTGATGCCCCTGGCATACGGTTCGCTGCTGGGCGGGCTGACCACCCAGATCGGTACGCCTCCCAACATCCTGGTCACCAGCGCCCTGCAAGATGCGGGACTCAAGCCCTATACCTTTTTCGATTTTACCCCCATCGGCCTGGTCATCATGTTCGGTGGTATTGCCGTTATGATTTTTATCGGCCGTTATCTGCTGCCGCAGCGCGACGTCGCCAAAGAATCCTCCCGCGCCAAAGGCGTTGACTGGGCATCTGAGGATGACGTGGGTGAGCAGCTGTTTAAGATCCGTATTCCGGCAACTTCGAATCTGATCAACAAGACCCTGGCAGACAGCCGCATGGGATCGATCCTGGGCTGGAATGTGATCGGCATTACCCGCAATGAGCGCACCATCATTGCGCCCGGGCCTTCCGATATTTTACAGGCCGACGACCAGCTGACCGTCGAAGGCCGCATCGAAAATTTAGACGATATGAAAAACTGGCAGCAGTTGATTGTGGAAGATCAAAAAATCGATATCACCGCACCGTATTCGGATGAGATCAAAATCGGTGAGGTGCGCCTGCCACCGGCATCCCAGTATGTGGGCAAAACGCTCAATGTTTTGGGATTTCGCGAACAATTTGGCGCAAATGTACTGGCTATACACCGCCATGGCAGCACCAAACGGACCCATCTGTCGGATGAACCCCTGCAGCCTCAAGATCGCTTGCTGTTAGCCGGTCTCCAGGAGCACCTGGAGGCGCTTGCGGAAAAATCCGGCTTCGATCAATTTCGCTTTGTTCCCCGCCGGGAACTGATCGATGTTTATCACCTGCATGAACGCCTGATGGTCATGCGGGTACCGCCGGACTCGCCGCTGGCCGGAAAATCGCTTAAACAAAGCCGTCTGGGAGATGCACTGGGCAGCCGGGTTTTGGGAATCATACGCGGAAATGAGCCCATCATTATGCCCGAGCCTCAAGAAATTCTGCAGGCTGATGATCGGCTGGCGGTTGAAGGTCGCCTGCGGGACTTTGAAGAATTAGCTGAACTTGAAAAACTGAAAATTGAACGGCGCACCCGTCCGGATATCCAGTCACTGGTCACCGAAAGTGTGGGCATGGTGGAGGCCATCTTATCCCCTCAGACCACGCTGGTAGGAAAAACGCTGCGCCAGCTGAATTTCCGTGAAAAATACGGCTTAAATGTTCTGGCCATCTGGCGCCGGGGCAAAGCCTTTCGCTCCGATCTGCGCGATATGGATCTGCGCTTCGGCGATGCCATCTTACTGTTGGGCCCGCGGAGCAAGCTCCAGTTGCTGGGCCGCGAGCCGGATTTTGTTGTCCTGACGGAAATGGCTCAACGCGAAGTGCGGCTGGAGAAGATGAAAATATCCATTTTGATCATGGCGGCGGTGCTTTTTCCGGTCATCATGGGGTGGGTACCCATTTACATTGCCGCGGTGGTGGGAGCGGCTTTAATGGTGCTTTGCGGCTGCCTGACCATGGAAGAGGCCTATCGGCAAATTGAATGGAAAGCCGTTTTTTTAATCGCCGGCATGCTGCCTCTGGGAACGGCCCTGGACCAAACCGGCGCCGCCCGGATGATCGCCGAGGGAGTGGTGACCCTGGTGGGACCGTACGGACCCAGAGCGGTGATGTTTGGCCTGGTGAGCCTGACGTTTCTGGCCACCTGCTTTGTGCCCACCGCCGCTCTGGTCGTTCTGATGGCGCCCATCGTAATGAACACCGCGGCCAATTTAGGGCTCTCCCCGCAAGCGCTGCTGATGGCAGTGGCCATGGCCGCCTCGGCCAGTTTAATGACCCCCATTTCGCACCCGGCCAACATCCTGGTCATGGGGCCGGGGGGATATCGATTCATGGATTATATCAAAGTCGGCGGCTTGCTGACCCTGGCAATCCTGTTGATCATCGTTTTCATTTTGCCGCTTTTCTGGCCGTTGACCGGGTAACGGATGAGCCAAGACCGCATTCTTTTACATTCAAGGGATAATGAATTCAGCGCTTCAATAGTGGCTATGATGCAGCGCTTGATTTGATCCGGCAGTTAGACGTGCAGGGGAAGATTACGGCAAGTACACCACAGATCATGCCCCTTTTCGTACCCGTTACGCTCGAATAAAAGCACTGTGGTGTACTCGCCGCTATGGGCTTCATGGTGGCAGATGCCAACCTACCGGATACGCTAGCCCGCGTCTGTGGAGACGCATGGAAAGGCACATCAACGGCCTCATCCAAATGGTTGTATCGGCAGGTCCCCCCGATTGCCGACCATAGAATGCCCAACAGTTAGACTTCTAGCCAATAGTCGCAGCATTATCGGTTTGATCCCGGGCCCGTAAATACAAAGATGCGGTAACCCGTGGCAAACCATTAGTGCCGGCCATCACCGTTCCAATCGCCCATCAGGTATTCGTCTTCGAGGTTGCTGTCGCCGTAAGTCTGGAACCTGTTGTCAGTACCTACAAATTCGATCAAATGAATAAACCGCCGTTTGGCTGTCATGTCGATTCGAGGCGCTGGTTGTGCCCGATCGAGTTGTATCAAAGGGAAAATGGCAGAAAAGGGTAAAGGGGGATAACCAGATCCGAATATAAGACAAAAGCAGAATTGGCAAAGAACTCCTCTATTAGGCGTCGGCTTCCTGATTTAAACCATCCTTTATCCGGAAAAGTTTATCCCCCCTTGAAGGCCCATGCTGGCTGGCCGTGTTTAAGCTCCTTATCGGACGATAAGCGCTCGTGCTTAGGACAGCCATACAGCATGATGATAGCCACACTATCAGATGGCGGCAAGGGTTTCAAGCAAAAAAATAATATATTATCAAATATTTACAGCATTTGACAGTTAGGATGGTTGAAACCTGTAAAAACCAAAAAGTCGGTAATAAATAAAAACCGGAGGGGTGTTCGCAAGAGTACCTCCGGTTAGACATGTTGGCTCTTTGTGATTCCTTCCGGCAAAAAATTGCCGTCACGCTTAGCGTCTGAAATATTTAGCGCGGGTAAAAAGGCAATTATTTTTTTGCTGCTGCGCTTAATAAAATCGGGTCAGAGATTGACTCTATTTTACAGTATTTTACACATCTTTAACAAATTTAAAAAAAGTACTTCACACAGGCGCATTTATCATCTAAAGCATACGTTCAGGGGGTTCGTTTGGCATTTTACGAAAATATTCATAAAGAATAACAAGCCATTTGCCGATACTAGAGTAGGTCAAAAGCCAGGGGAAGTTCACATATTAAAAGACATCAGGTGGTATTTATGATTAATAATCATATTGTACAGCGTAGAAGCGGCGAAGATCGGCGCAAAAAAAGCGACAGACGCAGCGGGTTTGATCGACGAAACGGGAGTTTTGCCAACGGATTTGATGAATTCAGCGATGAAAACGTATTTACCACCAAAGAGGCCTGTGAGTATCTTAAGATTTCGCGTCCCACCTACCTCAAGTACATCGCTGAAGGCCGCATCCGGGCCATTAAAGTCGGCCGCGGCTGGCGCACGCTCAAAACCGAATTGGACCGCTTTTTGCGTGGAGACTAAGCCTGCCAGCCACCGCCTCATTAGATTCATTCAGGCTTTGGCTTACCTCTGCCGCTTTCATTTCCTGCCCCTTTTTGATTCTCTTCTGCTTATCATCATCATGCTCCGCGTGGTGCCAGCGTTCATCCACAACCCCACCTGCCAGATCGAAACCGAATAAAAAAGTCTACGGTCTGTAGGAAATCAAATCTATCAAATATACCATGTGTTTACTTTAAGTTATGCCGGCTTATGCTCCCGGCCTGATTCCAGTGGTGCAGGTAAAACCATACAATTACGAAAAAAATAAAATCCACCTTTTTAAAAAAATAACAACAATAACATATGTTTATGTGTTTTTCGGGCACTTTGGCATCCAGCTTGCTATTAGAAAATACAAACACGCAGGAGGTGATCATTTTGCTGAAAAAAACACTATCTATTATCCTGATATCGCGCTGGCTTATCGCCATTTTCGTCATTTCTGTTGCCGGTGTTGCCGCGATACCTTTTGAGAAAGAAATTCATAAGACCCGGATCGTAATGGGCACTATCATCAATAAAAATATCGGCTTGGTTACAGTTGGCTCGCAAGAACACCCCGGCCAAATCTTAACACTGAGCACCAATCCTAAAGCCGAACGACTGGCGTTGCGGCCGGGCGATCAGATCATCGTTGAATACTATTCGGATTACATCATTCGGTCGATTACAAAGAAGGGTTAATCCGAAGCTCAATCAGCCCCGGCAGCCATCCAATTGTATCTTTTAGGACAAAAGCATACAAACCGGCCACAAAAAAGATACGTATTTTAAGTGTATGATATGTATACAAATTACACATTTTGTGCCGGACGCCGCCTGCAAGACTGTAACAAAATTTATACGAAACAAGATTATCCCGAAACCCATAAAATAAAAAAATCGATATATATCAATAAGATAAGTTGATTAAACCCGTATGGCACAGCCCTTGCTCTTTCAAATATCGGTATCGGAGGGATCCATAGACATTACTGCGCTTGGTAAAGCCAGGCGAAGCCGGTAATCGAATCGATGCTGACATTTGAAATGGGCTGTCAGACAGCAAATCACCCCGCACGGAAAGGAGGTGCAATATGGCGGGAGGAACAACGTTAAATTGGAAATCATATCGAAGCAATTCGATTTAATTTTAAACCAAAAAGGAGAAAAGCAATGCGTCAATTCATATTAAATAAGCCCATTTCAATGTTGATCATTACCCTGTTTGCCATTTCTTTTGCAGCTGTTAGCGTTTCCCAGGCCGCCGACCCCGCTGGAACGATTAAAGGTGAAGTGGTATCGGTGGACCCTAATTCCGGCATGCTGGAGGTTATGAGCCCGGAAGGCAAAACCATCATGCTCAATGCCGGACAGCAAATCGAGGGCCTGAAAACCCTGCAAAAAGGCGATCAGGTAATGATCGAATACGATAAAAATAAAAATATTAAATCCATCAACAAGGAAGGCTAGCCCTTGACCTTCTTTGAAAAGGATAAAAGGGGCAGGTATTGCCCCTTTTATCCCGATGCTGGCAGCCCGGGATTAGAAAGGCTGCAAATCCCTTCACGGATCCGTCTGCTTACCCTCTTATACGCGCTTTAATCAAAGCATTCTCAATTCCGGTTGAGCCTGTTGCCTGCTTGCCCGCATCTGGCGGGTGAGCCCGTCTGCCGGTGAAAAATACAGACCGACCTTCTTCATCGGCTAAGGGGCTCAATCCCGTTTCACGAGGACATTCGGCCGGGCGAAACCGGCTTAACTGGTGTACCCGATAAAATGAAACTAACCATATTTAAACGATTAACCTTTGGCTATGCAGCCATCTTATTGCTGGTTGTATTTCTGGGCGTTTATGTAACCTTAAAGCTCAATCAACTCAATGGTCTCAGCCGGGAAATTGCAACCGTGCATGTCAACCGCTTAACGCTGACGGAACATTTTTTGGACAAGCTCTTTTCCCAGGTCAGTTTCGAGAAAAAATATCTTATCTCCGGCGATGCCGATTTCTTAAAAAAGTTCTGGGATATACAGCTTCAGATAATTGAAGATATCCGCAAACTGGAAGCCTTGCCGGATACATCAGAAAACAAGCAACTGTTCAGTCAAATCCAGACCGATTATGGCCAATTTTTATTGCTGTTCAGAACTGAAATAGAAGAGCTGCAAAACAATCCAAACTACCCACGCCTCGAGTTCCAGCGACAGAAAGATAATCTGATTGATCAAATCAATCAGCGCCTCAAGCAAATGATTCACATCAGCCGTTTGCAGCGCGATAAAAAAATAAATGCCTCCAGCCAGATTAGCTCCGGGGTTTTACAGGTAACAACGATTACAGCCGCATTGGCCATCCTGCTGGGATTGCTCATTTCCTTTTATAACACTCGCGGCATCAATCACTCAATCGTACGATTGCAGAAAATGACCAGAGAAATTGCCAAAGGTAAATTTGAAGCAATTGACAATATTACGTCACCACCGGAAATTAAGGAACTGTCAGATGATTTTAACCAGATGTGCGAGCGCCTCAGAGAACTGGATGAGATGAAAAAAGACTTTATTAGCCATGTTTCCCACACCCTGCGAACGCCGTTGACCGCCATGAAAGAAGCCAGCCGGATGCTCATGGAAGGCACTTATGCCAATGTCCCGGCCAAGCAAAACGAATTGTTGGCCATTACGCAAAAGGAATGTGAACGGTTGATTGATTCGGTGAACCGTATTCTGGATCTGTCGCGTATGGAAGCCAACATGATGGACTATCAACTAAGGCAGGGTCTATTATTTCCGTTAATCCAACAAACGGTGTTAAAACTGGCGCCGATCGCACAACGAAAAAAAATCGATCTTGAATTAAGACCGTCGCCCCATCTGCCGGCTGTCAAAATGGATGAAGAGCGCATCGCCCAGGTCATGGAAAATCTGATCGGCAATGCCTTAAAATTTTCTGCTGCCGGTGGAAAAGTGATAATTGCCGCCTCCCTGAAAAACCAGGGACGGCACAGGATTGAGGTCTGTGTGGCTGACAGCGGTTGCGGTATCCCGCGGGAGAATATGGGAAAAATTTTTGATCGATTTCAACGCATCGATGGCGGACGAAAAACTCCGTTGGGAACCGGCCTGGGGTTGTCGATTGCCAAACACATCGTCGCTGACCATGGAGGTAAAATATGGGTGCGAAGCAAACCCGGACAGGGCAGCAGCTTTTACTTTTCGTTACCTGTTCCGTGATATGGTCCCTGACGGCCATGGGATGCCTTCACTGGCCGCCACAGCCGCAGGGCGAAAAACAGTTGCTTGAGGCCAGACAACGATTTGCCGCAGGCGACTACAGCGGTGCCCTTGAAATAAACCGAAGCGTGCTGGCGCAGTTTCCGGAACGCCTGGCGGATCAAGCGCTTTTTCAGATCGGTATGGTCCATGCGCACCCGGACAATCCGGACCGAGATATCCACAAAGCGCTGCAATCCTTTCAGGATATCATTGACCGCTATCCTGCAAGTCACCTGCAGCCGGAGGCCCATTTATGGCTGGCCGTGCTGGGTCAGCTCAGCGCCCAGGAGGTTCAAATACGATTTTTGACCCGGCGCAGTGCCCCCCTTGAAAAGACGCTAAAAATGCAAAAAAGGAAAATAAGCCAGCTACAGGACCAGCTGGAAAAGTTAAAGCGCATCGACATTCATATGGAAGAAAAAAAGCGGGAAGCCATNNCCCAGCATACTCAAAGTGATTCGAATGCGATTGGAAGCTCAGGGATATCGGGTAACCACCGCGATCGAAGCAGAAAGAGCGAAAGCGCTGGCGGCAGAAAATATGTTTGATGCCGCTCTGCTTGATCTCAAACTCAAAGGTGAAAACGGCATTCGTCTGATGCAGGACTTACATCAAATTCACCCGGAAATGCCGGTCATCATCCTAACGGCTTACGGCACAATCAAAAGCGCCGTGGCCGCCATTAAAAAAGGCGCATACAGCTATTTGACCAAACCTTTTGACCACGAGGAGCTTTTGCTACAGACCCGTAATAGTCTGGAACGCAGCCGGCTAACAAAAGAAGTTAAGAATCTTAAAAAAATCGTCAAAGAACGCTATGGCTTTGAAAACATTATTACCAAAAGCGAAAAAATGGAAACCGTGCTGGACCAGGTTGCCCATGCCGCGGAGTCGGATGCGAATGTGTTTATTGAAGGCGAAAGCGGCACCGGAAAAGAATTGATCGCCAGAACACTGCATTTGGCCAGTTCGCGTAAAGAAGGGCCCTTTGTGGCCATTAATTGTGCCGCCATACCGGAAACCCTGTTGGAGAGCGAGCTTTTCGGCTACCAAAAAGGTGCCTTTACAGATGCCGCCCGAAATAAGAAAGGCCTTTTTTTGCTGGCCCATCAGGGCACCTTTTTTCTAGATGAGATCTCGGAGATGGCGCTGTCGATGCAGGCCAAGTTCTTACGGGTATTGCAGGAAAAGGAATTTTATCCGATTGGTGCCCAAAAGACGATCAATGTCGATACCCGCTTTATCGCCAGCTCAAACAGGAACCTGGAGGCAGAAGTCAAGAAAGGCGCCTTCCGGGAAGATCTTTTTTATCGGATCCATGTCATTGTTATCCAATTGCCGCCGCTACGCCAGCGCAAGGATGACATTCCCCTGCTGGCAAATTATTTTTTGAACAAATACACCCGCGAGACGCAAAAAGATATCACCGGCTTTACACCGTCGGCCATTCAAAAACTGATGTTACACAATTGGCCGGGTAACGTGCGGGAACTGGAAAATACGGTTGAGTGTGCGGTGGCGCTGGCCTCCCAGAATATCATCTCGGAAGACGCGATCCTGCCGGATCATAACGCCCCTGAAGGCGGCCTGCAGTCATTGAAAGATGCCAAAGAAAATTTTGAAAAAAATTACCTAATTCAACTAATCGAACTAACGCGCGGCAATGTCAGCCAGGCCGCTAAACTGGCCGGTAAATACCGCGCAGATTTATATCAGCTGTTAAAAAAATACGATATAAAAGCAGCCGATTATCGCAGGCGGCCGTATTGACCCTCATGCCGTTGCCGGAATTCACCCCTCAAGGAAACACAAGCCGAATGCATTTTCGCCTGCCGGCGGGCAATTTTTCCTGGAACCACCGGCGGCGCCGGAGACTTTGCTTTTGGGTGCTGTTCGAAAAATACCCTCCTTTTCAAAATAGACAAACCGCCGCCGCGGTAGTATATTTATCCGAAACCATTAAAGGCGCAGGAGACGGATAATGAAGTCCATTAAACTGGCGACCATGGATTGCAAACAGGTCTGTAAGGAAATCGGTGATTTTGTCATCACCGTTGTGCAGCAAGCCGCTTCCAGTGGATGTGTGATCGGATTATCCGGTGGAGTGGATTCGAGCACGGCGGCAGCACTGATTAAAAACAGTTTCGATCGCTATAATGCCAACCGGGCCGATGATGAGCAGGAACTTGAACTGGTGGGCTATGTCTTGCCGTCAAAAATCAATGTGGCTGTGGATGAAACCGATGCCGTCCGGGTGGCTAAACATCTGGGCTTGCGCTATGAAATCCACAGCATCGAAGCTCTGGTGGAATCTTTCCAATCGACCAATCCGGAAGCATTTGAAAGTAAATTTCATAAAGGCAATATGATCTCCAGAATCCGCGCCAATGTTCTGTCAACCAAAGCAGCAACGGAAAATAAAACCCTGGCCGGAACCGGCAATCGCGATGAAGATTTCGGCATCGGCTATTATACGCTTTTCGGGGACGGAGCTGTGCATTTCAGCCCTATCGCCGGTTTACCCAAACGGCTTGTGCGTGAAATGGCCCGTTTCCTGGGTCTGGACAAAAAGATTGTCCAGCGCGAGCCGACAGCCGGGTTGGAACCGGGTCAAAGTGACTTTAAAGACCTGGGGTATGATTATGATGTGGTTGAAATGGTCACCGAAGGCCTGGAGCAGGGATTTTCCAAAGACGAGTTGATCAAACACCCCCAAATTGTCCAACTGATCGAAGGCCAGCTCCAACANNTGGCTGAAGAAAAAATGAAAATCATCCATCCGCCGACACCCCGGATCACTTTATCGTATGATTAAAACCCGTCTCAAAAATGCATCCAAGGTTCTCGGGTTGAGCCCGTTACCCGTTAGCCCGTTTGCCGGTCCGGGGCATTACTTTGCCAAAAGCTGGCAAGCGATACGGCCAGAAAGCCTGTACTCCTGAAGAAAAAAAGGTCGACTTGCCTGATGCGATAAAGGCTCTTAAGTTTCCTCGCAAAAATTTGCTTTGATTTATTTATTCGGGCTCAACAGGCTTAACCGGCTCAACAGGACAACCGAACAGGAGATGAAATATGTCTGCAGAAGCCTTGCGTAAACAGCTATACGGATCCTTTAAAAACCGCGCCATGATGTATTGGCACATATATCAGGTGTTGGCAAAAGAAATCGGCGAACAAAAAGCGGTTATGATTTTAAAACGCGGGATTTATAATCGCGGTCTGGAAATCGGCAGGCCATTTAAAAAATTTGCACCCGCTGACCTGAGCGGCTTAAAGGATGCCTTTTTCGAATTTATTCCTGATGACGGCAAGATGTTTGATCCCGAGGCGCAGAGATGCGATGACGGCGGCCTGGATATCAAGATGCGACAGTGTCCCCTTAAGGAGGCCTGGCAGGAAGCGGGTCTAAAGGATAGCGACATCGCCCGGATGTGTGATATTGCGGCTAGTGTTGATAAAGGCACTTTTGAAGGCGCCGGATTTGGTTTTTCAGTTGAAACCTGGACACCCGGACAGCAAGGATGTTGCCGGCTGAAAATAAGGCCGGGAAAATAAAGCCGACGATCCGCTTAAAAAAAAGCTAAAGTTTAGCGTCATTTGGCAGATAATAATATCGGGGAGATTGTGATTTTTCCGGTATTGTTCTGCAAGCCGCAAAATTCAAATAGCCCCGTATCAGCGCAGCGTTCAACGTGCGGATAATTGATCCGCTAATGATTGCCAAGCTTTGGGGGGCTTTAATGTGTAAGAATCTTATCCGTTTCGTGTTGATCGTGCTCATCATCACTTTCACCTGTTTGTTCGTTGGCTGTAATTCGATTCCAGTGCCAGATGAAAAAAAATCCTACATCGGAACCTGGGAGGGTGTCGGGTTTCACCTGACCATAACCGACAACGGCGGCGTTGATTACCGGCGGGTAAAGGGAAAACGTTCGACAAAAATCTCCGGCCCTTTGAAAAACTTCAAGGGTGACGACTTTATCGTCGGTGTGCTGCTTTTCACGACAACTTTTGAAGTGCATCAACCGCCGTACCTGGACGGCGACGACTGGTATATGATCATCGACGGTGTTGAATTAAAAAAAGTCGCCGGACCCATTGCCTGACCGTTGCTATAGGCCTCGCCCCCCCTCATTATCTCACCTTTGTTCTGGCGCTTCTATCGCTATTTTGCTAATACCTGAATCTTGCATAAAAATTAATGCGACGATTGACGAATAAACTTGATTTTAAAAGCAACACGTCAAGCAAATTACAGAAGTTCGACAAAATTCCGGATTGGTATAAAGGAGCTGAAACATGCGGTTGATATGGATGGTGCTGGCGGTTTTGCTGGGATTTTTAATGGTTTCATGTGCCACGGAATCCGGGCCACGATTCAACAGTTTGCGGGCCGAAGATCAGCAGCGGATCCAGCAGCAATTAGAAAACAACTGGTCTCAATACGTCATTTACTATATTCCGCAACATGCCGTTTTATTCGATCCCATAGATGACAATAACACCTTGAAGGTCAGCGGTCGGTGGACAAGAGTGGGAGATCAAAAGACCTGGATAGAAATTTTGCGGCAGAACACCCAAAGCACAGACAATATTATCAGTGTCTGGCTGGGTTCAAGATCCGGATTTCTTGAGATCATCGGACCCGATGAACAGCTTTTTGGTTATCTGGTCCATGAAAAAATGGATCTGGTGGCCTTTAAAATTATCGACCGCCATACGATGCAAATCTTTTACTCACCGCAAAGAACCGACGGACCTTAAGAGAAGCCATCTCAAAAGCGCCTTTTGGCTCAATATCTTTGTTGGTGCCTATTGTTTTAACCTTTTTTTGATCAACCTGCCCAATTCAGACACCGCTGCCTCAATTACGGATTCGCTGGATTGAGAATATGAGAGCCGAAAGGTGTTAGTTCCGCTGCCGTCTATGAAAAAGGGCTCACCGGCCACAAAAGCGACATTGTGCTCGATGGCTTCTTTCAGAAGGTTTGAGGCATCAAGTGTTTGGGGCAATTGAACAAATATAAAAAACCCGCCGTCCGGTCGATTCCATTGAACCTGCTCTGGAAAATGGGCCGCCAATTGCTTGAGCATAAAATCCCGTTTACGCTTATAATGTTGATTGTTCAGCTCAACGCGCTTTGCCCACAAACCACCGCGAATAAATTCCAATAAAATATACTGGGCCAGACTGTTGGTGGCAACATCAACAAACTGTTTGGCCACCACCATTTTACGAATCATTTCCGGGGGACCGATGCTGCATGCCACGCGCAGGCCCGGGGCAAATGTTTTGGACATCGAGCGCATATGCACAACCCGGCCGAAAGTGTCCAGAGAAATGATCGGTGGTAGATGGTCACCTTCAAATCGTAAATCACCATATGGATCATCTTCAAAAATGACCAGATCATAAAGCGCCGCCAATTCAACGAGATGCCGGCGGCGCTCAAGTGATAAGGTGGTTCCGGTCGGGTTCTGGAAATTGGGTATGACATATACGCCTTTGGCCCGTTGACCTTTTTTCTTTAACCGTTGCAACTGTTTTTCCAGTTGTTGGGTATTCAGCCCCTCATCATCAACAGCCACGCCCTGAAGTTTGCCGCAGGCGGCCATGACAGCACCGGTTCCCCCAAAATAGGTCGGCAGGCCAACAAAAACGAGGTCATCAGGGTTGATGATCACCCGGCAGGCCAGATCCATCCCTTGGGCCGAACCGGCTGTGATGACAATGTGATCCAGATTACACGGAATGCCATAGCGATCTACGGCCAGACGGGCAAGTTCCTGCCGCAACGCGGTCACCCCTTCGGTTGCGCCGTATTGCAGGGCTTGGCCGGCCTTATTTTTGAGCAGCTTGTTGGTAATGCGAGTGATCTCTTGACCTGGAAAAACAGCCGGATCCGGCCAACCACCGGCCAATGATTTCATACCCGGTGAATCGACCAGTTTGTTAATTTCACGGATTGCCGAGGGCACCGCACAGCAGGCACTTTTTGAGTATAAATGTTGCAGGCTTGACGTTGACATAATGAACCTCAATGCGAGATTAGGTTCTTAAACAGCGCAGGTTCGCCAGATCTTCCGCATAGCCGTAAAGGTGTAATCCTTTACTTTCGACGACCATCTGACCGTCCTCAACACCAATTTCGGCTGCCATGTACTCCTTGAGATTTTGAATGGCGGCCAGGTTGGCGGGAAAGCCGTTCCATAAATCCCAGGAACGGAAATAAACAAAAAAGCTAAGGCAGTTATTCTGAATACGGGTATCAATCGACCGCAGGCAGGGGGGATCCAGTAAGGTTAGATCCGAAGGGTGCGCAATTTGAAGGACCAGTTGATTATTGCGCTCGCCAAACTTACGATAGGTATCAATCACCCATTCGATCTGGTTCAAATACAGCTGGCCCTCTTCCTCAAAAACAATTTTGCCGTCAACTTCACGTTTATCAATAATTTCACTATTGGCTGTTTGCCACCAGTGGAGTTTGTCGCCCGATAGGGGAACGCGCGTCAGTCGCTCTCCATAGGTATAAGACTCACCGGGTTCTTTGCGCGCCGACATTAAATACTCGATGTAGGCCCGGTCATATCCGGGACCGCCATAAATATAGTCGTGCTCCACGGGGTTGGGTATGCCGCAGGCCGGCGGAATATCTGGAATCAGGGGTTGCGTTCCGGGATATTTGACGTGGCCCATAAAATAATCATATTCCAGGCGGGTTTGGCCTTCATAGGATCCCCGATCAATGACAAATCGCTTGCCGTGATCTAAAATATCATGCACCGCCTGAAACCAGAGATCCGGTAAATCCCTGGCGTTTATGTTGTGGATGTCCATATCTTTCTTTCTATTATGGATTCCTTAAGTATTTAGGCTGCTGGCTACTGGCCATGAGCTATTGATCAATAACTGAAAGCCAGCTGCCAGGAGCCAGTGACCTTGAGGTGTTGGTCGCGAGCTTACATTTTACATAATGTCGCGTCTGTGGTTAACAATAGCTAGATGTCGAGCGTGCTGACTTCCAAGGCATTACTCTGAATAAACTCTCGGCGGGGCTCAACAGCTTCGCCCATCAGGATGGTAAAAATTTCATCGGTATCGACGACGTCTTCGACTTTAACCTGCATCAGATTTCGTTTTTCCGGATTCATGGTGGTTTCCCACAGCTGGTCAGGATTCATTTCACCCAGACCTTTGTAACGCTGAATCGTGATGCCTTTTTTTCCATCGCGCAGGAAAATATTCAGCAATTCCAGTTTGTCTTTGGCCGTCTGTGGCTCTGTTTGTTTCTCTTTATCTGGGTGGGTAACAGAAAACGGTGGTGAATCATATTTGATGATATTTTTGCTTAGATTCAGACTACGCTGGTAATCATTAGAATAAATCAAGCCGCGGCCGATTTTTACGGCACCGGTTGATGTGCCACTTAATTCGGATAATAGATCATCCTCCTTGGCGGTCTGCCCGGTTACCGTTATTTCAAAGACCTTACGTTCTTCGCTGAAAGTGAGTTCATCGACCCCATAGTCTTTTTGAATCAATTTATCGCGCAATTGAGACATACGTTTTTCGTCTTGCAAAAAGGCTTTATTGGCGACATTTTCCTTGATCAGTATTTCGACAAGATCAGAGGGTATACCGCGGTTTTGGAGGTGATCCAAAACTGAATAATACTCTGCTATGCTCGTAATCAACATAAACAGATTGTGACCGGATAATTTTTGTTTGCCTTTTTTAAACGACAGCTCGCGATTGTTGCATATTTTTTTGAGAACAAAATCATTTAACTCAGACTCGCTGTTAAGATAGTTTTCGCTCTTTTTACCTTTGCCGACTTTAAACAAAGGCGGTTGGGCAATGTAGAGATAACCTTTGTCGACCATTTCGGGCATCTGCCGGTAAAAAAAGGTGAGCAAAAGCGTGCGGATGTGGGAACCATCCACGTCCGCGTCAGTCATGATAATCACTTTGTGATATTTAATTTTATCGATATTGTATTCTTCTTTGCCGACACCGGTCCCCAGTGCTGTGATGATGTTTTTTATTTCCTCACTGCGCAATATTTTATCAAAACGTGCTTTTTCGACATTTAAAATTTTGCCCTTCAATGGCAAAACCGCCTGAAATTTGCGATCCCGGGCCTGTTTAGCAGAACCACCGGCTGAGTCTCCCTCGACGATAAACAGTTCCCGCTCTGCAGGGTCTGACGATTGGCACTCCGCCAGTTTGCCGGGCAGGGTGGCATCGACCAGGGCACCTTTGCTACGGGCCAGATCACGTGCCCGTTTGGCCGCATCGCGTGCGCGGGCTGCATCTACCCCTTTGGCAATAATCTTTTTGGCAACCGAAGGATTCTCTTCAAAAAAGGTACTTAATTTTTCATTGACCAGGGATTCAACAATTCCTTTGACTTCACTGTTTCCCAGTTTGGTTTTGGTTTGCCCCTCAAATTGCGGATTGGTAATGCGCACACTGATAATAGCGGTCAGTCCCTCCCTTACATCATCACCGGTGATTTTAGCCTGCAAATTTTTGGGCAGATTTCCGTTGGAGGCATATTGGTTGATGGTGCGGGTTAATCCGGCTTTAAATCCGATTAAATGAAAACCGCCTTCGGTGGTGTGGATATTATTGGCAAATGAAAAAATTTTCTCTGTGTAGGTATCGTTATACTGGATGGCAACTTCAATCTGAATGTCGTTTTTGATGCCTTCCATAAAGATCGGCTTTTTGTGAAGGGCGTTGTGACGACGATTGATATACTTCACAAAATCAATAATACCGCCTTTTTGATAAAATTCTTCTTTGGTGTCGCTGCGTTCATCTTCGATAATAATTCTGAGACCTTTGTTTAAAAACGCCAGTTCCTTTAAGCGCCGCACCAGAACATCATAACTGAATTCTGTGATTTCAAAAATTTCCGGGTCTGGCACGAAATGCACCATGGTGCCCTGTTTGCGGCTTTTACCTTTTTGGGTTAATTCACAGGTCTTTTTGCCTCTTTCGTAAGACTGATAATATCGCTTGCCATCGCTGTAAATTTCAACCTCCAGAAAACTGGACAGGGCATTGACTACCGAAACCCCGACACCATGCAGCCCGCCGGAAACTTTATACGAATGATTGTCGAATTTACCGCCGGCATGCAGTTTGGTCATGACGACTTCAACGGCCGGTATTTTTTCTTTTTTGTGAATACCAACCGGTATTCCCCGGCCGTTGTCGAGCACACTGACACTGTTGTCATCATGAATGGTGACTTTAATCTGGCTGCAATAGCCAGCCATGGCCTCGTCAATACTGTTGTCTACAACCTCGTAAACCAGATGATGTAAACCAGCGACATCAACGTTTCCAATGTACATTGCCGGCCTTTTGCGGACCGCTTCCAGGCCTTCCAATACTTTAATATCATCTTCGGTATAATTGTTTGTTTTAAGATCTTCTTTCATATTCGCATCGGCATTATGACACTTAAATAGGTTTTTTCTTTTTCGCTTTCTATTAGACAGGGTTTTTCTTCATCGATAATATTCAATATAACCTTATCTTCATCAATCACATTCAGGGTTTCAATAAAAAATTTGGGATTAAACATGACGGTAATCGGATCCCCGTCGTATTTAACTTCCATATCTTCTTTTGATTCTCCGATATCGGGATTGGTGGAGGTAATCACCAGTTGGTTCTTTTCAAAATTAAAAATAACGCCCTTATAGTCTTCGGAACTTAAAATAGACATGCGTTTAAGCATCATTAAAAAGGGTTGACGGTCCATCAGAATGGAATGGCCGCCTTTTTTGACAATAATATCGCCATATTCGGGAAAATCGCCTTCTAACAACAAAATAATCAGCGTTTCCGAATCCTTTTTGACAATAAAATTGTTGTCTTTTATGCCGATTTTTATCGGACCTTCGGTATCCAGAAACTTGCTGACTTCAATAAGACCTTTTTTGGGAATGATGACATTATCCCCGGAAGGTAGAATGGCATCTTTTTCAAATTCGGTATCCACTTTCGAAAGGCGACTGCCATCGGTGGAAACAAACCTGAATAATTTGGTCTTTTCGTCCTGGATTCGCTCGGCAAAAACGCCGGTAATATGGGCTCGCTTATCATCACCTGCGCCGCTAACAACCACAGCACGTTCAATCATTTTATTTAATTGCGTGGATTCAATTTCAAAAAATTCGATGGCCTCAATTTTAGGAATCTCCGGAAAATCGTCCGGATTTAATCCAACAATATGATATTCAATATTTTTATTGCCAATTTCGATCCAGTTATTTTCAACTTCATTTAAGAAAATCTCTTCCGTGGGAAAATCCCTCACAATTTCATAAAATTTTCTGGCATTGATGGCAATGACACCTTCTTTTTCAACTTTAGCTGGATAAAATCCCTCAAAGCCGGTTTCAAGATCTGTGGCTGAAATCACCAGTCCCTTTTTATCTGTTTTTATTAGGACATTGGTGGTTATCGCCAGATTCGTTCGGCGGCCCGTCAGTCCCTGTACCTTTGATAGAACAGGAAGCAAGTCCCCTTTCTTGATTGTTGCTTTCATCATATATTCCTTATTATAATTTAATAAAAGATATATAAAGATAGATATGGGATGTTTATAATACCAATAACTTTTTAAAGAATTGAATTAATATATAAAAATAAAAAAAATATTGCTGAAAATTATTGTTGTTTAAACCCAATAAACGGCTTGATATAATCAAAAATATTCTATTGTTGATAACTGTTCATTTTTCAACTGTCTATAAACAGTTTATTATCAAAATCGTGTTGAAAAAAGAAAAAAATGAATGCGCTGTATAAAAAGATTAAATTCGATTAATTAGAGAAATTGTTTCTATACTAAGAATAGGATTGACTCCACTTTTTAATCAAGTTTACATCCCTTTTTAGCCAGCGGTCCGATAGGCGATATTTAATAAAGGTTTTATATAATTTTTCTAAAAATTGCAAGATCTTATCATAAAGAAAGATTTTTTCTAAAACAGCGCTTTCCATATCTTCCGGACTCTCCGGTGTTGCAATTTTGGGTGTCTTTAGACTGCTCAGATTGAGGCTTTCGGCCTTTAATGTGAATTGCCATTTTTGTTGGGCGGATCGGTAAATCAGGTTTAGTTCAGCCACCAGAGCGCCTTTTTGCAAGGCCAGCATCGCTTCTTCGAGGCCGGCATTCTCACCCTTAATGGTAATCCGTTCAAGCGCCTTTTTATCCCGCTTTTCAAGAACAATGCGGTTACCGATTTCCAACGACGTTAAATCCGGATCAGCCTTTCTGAGAACAGTCGGATCCTGATCGATCACGAACCACAACCAGGTTAAAAATTCTTCACCTAAAAATTTAAATCGGTTATATGCAACGGCAACATCCAACATGTTATTTATTCTTTATCCTGTAAACGGGGTCCGGGTCAGCTCAAGAAGAATATCCTTTTCACTATTCTTAAGATCAGCGGCATAGTGTGCCGCCGTATAGGGAATCATGCGAATCAGCGTTAAATCAAATGATCGCAAAAAAAGTGTTTCCAATTCCTCATTGGTTGCCTTGAGATTGGAAAAAAACCACAAAATGGCTTCCTCATAGTTCCAGACAATGTCATACATATTGGGCGTCGCCGGAACCGTTGCATACAGGCGATCCATGACCTGGTCCCGTATGCGCTCTTTTTCGCTGCGGGACAAATAAGGCCGGCCGCTTTCAGCCAGTCGCCTGTCTGATTCGATGACCATGTGTTTTTTAACCAATTTAGGCGGCACGGTTTTACGATCAATTCGTAATGAAAACACGATATAATTGCCATATGCGAAGGACGACCCGCTAAAATCCGGTTGGTAGGGCTTTTCAAAAGATGTCCAGCCGACCGCTTTATCCATAGTCGGATCCTCTATTTCTGAAATTGCATTTTTTTTCAGCCCGGCTGCGATCGTTTCCAAAATGGGATTTTTAAGTGTTCCCTGAACCTGGTAACGCGTTATGGAAACCGAGCTAGACAGTAAACTCATTTTATAACCATTTAATCTGCTGATAAAAAAGATTTGCCGGGATTAAAGCGGGTTGTCGAAAAAAATAATCGCCGACAACGCTCTGACGGAAAGCGAAAAAACACCATATATGGTATATTCTATATAATATTATAAGTATATAGCGTGTTTAATAAAAACAGACAAGCTAAATTTAGGGTTAAAAAAAGACCTCAAAAATGGTATGGAATATCGGTTCGTCGGTTTGCCCGATAGCTCGCTGCGCCGAATTATTCTGTAGATCTTCAGCGCTGAAAAGGGCGAGGCCTTAACTATTTTGATTGAGAAATTTCAGTGAAATTTATTGCCGATTTACACGTTCATTCCAAATACTCCAGGGCGACTGCCAAAAACCTTGATCTGGAAAATTTATACATTGCTGCCCAGTTAAAAGGCGTTACGGTTGTGGGAACCGGAGACTTTACATACCCGGCCTGGTTTGAAGAAATTTCAGATAAATTGGTTGCCGCTGAACCCGGTTTATACAAACTCAAAGCTGAATTGGCGCGGATTTGCGATCTCCAGGTTCCGGAAGCCTGTCGCGGTCCGGTGCGTTTCATGCTGGTTACCGAAATCAGCAACATATATAAGAAGAACGACAAAACGCGTAAAAACCACAACCTGGTGTTTGCACCGGACGTCGATGTTGCCCGGCGGTTCAAAAACCGGCTGGATAAAATCGGCAACATTCGGTCAGACGGCCGACCGATCCTCGGTTTGGATGCCCGGGATCTACTTGAGATGGTGCTTGAGACCTCTGATGAGGCCTTTTTAATCCCGGCCCACATCTGGACCCCATGGTTTTCGGTATTGGGATCAAAATCCGGTTTTGATTCAGTTGCCGAGTGTTTTGAAGATTTAACCCCGCATATTTTTGCGGTTGAAACCGGCCTGTCTTCTGACCCGGCGATGAACTGGCGCGTATCATCACTGGATGAATTTACGCTGGTGTCCAACTCGGATGCACATTCACCTCTCAATCTGGGGCGCGAAGCCAATTTGTTTAACACCGAGCTTTCCTTTGCGGCCCTAAAATCAGCACTGAAAACCGGTGATCCGAAAGCATTTCTCGGCACCCTTGAGTTTTACCCTGAAGAGGGCAAATATCATATCGATGGTCACCGTGCTTGTAATATTTCCTTCTGGCCCGCGACGACGCTCAAACATAATGGGTTATGCCCGGTTTGCAGCAAACCATTGACACTGGGCGTATTGCACCGTGTCGAAGAACTAGCAGATCACAATGAAGGCCGCAAATCACCCCGGCACGCACCCTACTACAGCATTGTTCAACTGGCGGACATTCTGTCTGAGGTGATGCAGGTGGGTCCCAAGTCCAAAAAAGTCACCCGGGCATATCAAAGCGCATTGGATAAACTGGGTTCGGAATTTAACATTTTACACCATCTGGCGACCGATGCGATCGAGCAGGCCGGCATACCGCTGCTGGCCGAGGCTATCCGGCGCATGCGTCAACAGGAGATCAACGTCATTCCCGGATTTGACGGGCAATATGGACGGATTCAAATTTTTAAGGATCAGGAACGGGCAGCGCTTCTGGGCCAGCAATCACTTTTTGCGTTTAACGAGATCCAGGCGCCCGTTTCTGTTACCGACGATCCCCCCTTTTCCCCCAAAGTGTCCCCAAAAGATCCGGGTGATTCACGTGAGGCCGAATTAAACCGCACTTCACCGCAAATCCATATTCACCAACTAAATAGCGAGCAGCGCCGGGCGGTAGAGCATCCTGACGGTCCCCTGCTGATTGTCGCCGGGCCCGGAACCGGTAAAACCCTGACCCTGACCCTGAGAATCGCCCACTTTATACTGAATAAAGGTATTGCCCCTGAGCATATTCTGGCAGTGACCTTTACCCGCAAAGCGGCCGAGGAGATGCAGCAGCGCCTGTGCACCATTCTGGGCGACGGGCATCAATTGCCCCTGACAGCCACATTTCATTCCCTGTGTTATAAAATATTAAGCGATCTAAATCCCAAAGAGACATTCGCCATTATTGATGACGATGATCGCCAAAAATTAATCGATGAAGCAGTCAAAAGGGTCAGGGATTTCGGAATTGAGGTCTCCTTAAAGCCGCAACAATTACGCGACCGAATTATTGCGGCCAAACAGCAAATACGGGGTCCGGAAGACATAGTCCTGGCGCAGCATCTCAGCGTCGATGACCGCGCTCTGTCCGAGGTGTATCACAGCTATCAGAACCTGTTATCCATTCAGGGGCTATATGATTATGAAGATTTGATTTTTGAAGTTGTCCGGCTGTTGGAAAGCGATCAAATGATCTGCAAAAAATACCGGCGTCAATTTGAGCATATTTTTGTCGATGAATATCAGGATCTAAATCACGGGCAGTATCGTATCGTCAGGGCGCTGGCTCCCTCTGATGGCGCCAATCAAAATTTATGTGCCATCGGAGATCCGGACCAATCCATATACGGATTCAGAGGATCAGACGTTCGGTACTTTACCCGTTTTGTGGATGATTATCCCAACACAGCCGTTATTGAATTAACTCGTAATTATCGTTCGACAGAAACCATTCTGGATGCATCCTTTCAGATTATTCAGGATCACCGCTTGCATTCCGGTGACGCCCGAACCTACTCCATGATCGATGGTGTTAAAACCATCAATATCCTCGAACTGGCCAGCGGCAAAGCTGAAGCCCGGGCCATCGCCAGAACGATCGGTCAGTTGGTCGGCGGTTCCGGATTTCATTCCATCGACACCGGTCAAGTAGCTGATGCCAACCTGGATTCGGCCCGCAGTTATGCAGATTTTGCCGTTTTGGTTCGCACCCACCATCAGCTTAACATTATTGCCGAGGTGTTTTTGCAAGAGGGCGTGCCCTTTCAGGTTGCCAGCCGTAAAAATTGGCTTGAACGCTGGGGCCTGGCTGAGCTGATTTCATTATTAAGCATTGTGGAAGGATACGGCAGTGATCTGGATTTAAAAAACGGCCTGTCGCTGTTTGCCGTTGGACTGAATAAAAAGGCAACCGATCAGTTTAAATCCTGGTGCTATTCAAAAAAATTTTCACAGCAAAAAGGTTTGGACAATATCAGACGTTTTCCGGTCCCGGGCCTAAACCGCGCTCAACAGCAAAAACTCATCGATTTTGGCGAAACGCTGGTCGGAATCAAAAACGAAATAGCCGGTCTGCGCATTGCCGAAAAATTGCAGCATCTATCCCGAATTCCACAGCTCACTGCCATTATGGGCAGCACCCGACAATCCCGGGAGGCATTTGGCAACCTCTTAACCTTGGCCGAAGATTACGATAGAGACATGGCCGCATTTTTAGCGACAGCATCGCTGCACAGTGACACCGACGTTTACTTATCGCGCGCGGAAAAGGTCGCGATGATGACCATGCATGCGGCCAAAGGTCTGGAATTTCCGGTGGTGTTTATCGCCGGGTGTGAAGACGATTTGATACCCTTAAACCGCCAGGGCGGCAGGCAGGCCGATCCGGACGAAGAACGTCGGCTGTTTTACGTGGCCATGACCCGGGCCATGCAGCAATTATTTCTGACCCGGGCTAAAAAACGGAGCATCTATGGAAAACTTTTGACCCGCCGGCCCTCCCCATTTCTGGCCGATATTGAAAGCCACATCAAAAAAGAAGCAACCCTACAGAAGAAATCCCCGCAGAAAAAAGAGAAGCAGCAGAAGCAGCTCAAACTCTTCTAAAANNTTGAAAACCGATTCAAAATACTCGAATACTGTCATGTATACTCCGTTTTTGAATCGATTTTCGCCGCGCCCTTGAGCGCTATATACTATTTTTGAGAGCGTTTTAAATGTCCTATTTTAAAAATGCATCTAACAACCTTTGGTTGAGCCCGTTACCCGTTGGCCCGTTTGCCGGTTAAATAAAAACAGTTAATCCCATTTTCTTTAGACGGGCTCAACGGGCACAACCGGCTTAACCGACAAACGGTAATTTAGAGAAGATCTCAAGTTTTCTATTATTTTTGTCGATATTTTAAATGGGGAAGACGACCGGGCGCGCATGCGTTTTAGACTTTGGGTCTGCTATTTTTAGTCCCTACAAGATAGTGGCAGGCTGTATCATAAACACTTAATATAATTATATATTATTAATAACCCCTTGAGTTTCAGAAAAAAGTATTGTAAAATTTATGACATAAACAGTGAGCGTGCGCCAAGGGGGACTGTTGTTAAAGCAGGGCGCCAATTAGATTCGAATGGGTTCTTGAGGTTTTATGGGCGGACGGAGAATTAATTTTTACCTTATTGGGATCTGGGTCACACTTCTGCTTTTCATTCCGCTGGCATCATCGGTCTATGCAGATATTTACCGCTACATCGATGAAAATGGGGTGATGCATTTTACCAACACCCCGACTTCCAATGCCCACGAATACAAACTTTATCTTAAAGAAAAAACAACCCTTTCCAGGAAGTTCTACGCCACCGATAAATATGATCGGTTCATCTCGGATGCATCAGTCCAAACCGGAGTCGACTCGCGCCTGATAAAAGCAATGATTAAAGCCGAGTCGGACTTTAATCCGCGGGCCGTCTCCAAAAAAGGCGCCATGGGCCTGATGCAAATCATGCCCGAGAATTTTAAAATGCTGAATTTGCAAAATCCATTTGATCCATGGCAAAATATCCGGGCCGGCGCTCGCTATTTTCAACAGCTCTACGAGCGTTTTAACGGCAAACTGGCGCTCTCGCTGGCGGCCTACAATGCCGGACCCAGCGCCGTCGACCGCTATAAAAGAATTCCGCCCTATAAAGAAACCGAAGAGTATGTTCAACGGGTCCTCAGGTATTATCGAACATTTAAACAACTCTAATCCATCGACTCTTCATTAGATTTCAAATCACCATACCCCAGTCATGTCTTGTATAAAACAACTGTAATTTGAGTCAATTAAATGACTTTTTGCCAATAGCTGACCCAAGGTCTATGCCTGGCCTCAAATGTGACGCTGCATCCAACCGCCCGATATTTAGATTTTTGTGCGAGCAAGGTCTTACCGGTTTCATTGGGGGGGTGTTTTTCTTTTATGCAAGCGGTCGATGAGAATTTGACCCACGCGGGAAATATCCAAAATTCCGCTGAAGTCGGCGCTTGACGGCCCATAGGCAAAAATGGGGACCATTGATGCCGTGTGCCCGCCGGTTGTGAATGCGGTTTCAGAAACCTGCCGGTCTTGAATCGAACCATCCTGTACGGCGAATCCGCCGGTCTCATGATCGGCGGTCACCACAATCAAGGTGCGGCCCGCTGACTGGGCAAAATTCAACGCCGCGCCAACCGCTTCGTCCAAATCGAGTATTTCTGAGATGATGGTGGGTGCATCCTTATCATGGGCGGCCCAGTCAATCTGAGAGCCTTCTACCATGAGCACAAATCCGTTGGCATTTTTTGATAGAATTTGTATGGCCGTGCGGGTCAAGCGGGCCAGCGTATAATCACGGTCCGCTGCTGCCGGCAGACCGTCGGGTGCCAGCAGGGCCGCCAGTTTTTGGCTGTCACTGTACGCTGATATTTTTTCAGCGCCTAGCACCAGGGGCATGCGGGATTCGAGCACTGCCAGTAAATTCTTGTTATCTTTACGCCGGCTGCCTTGATTGGACGCCGGCGTAAAATACGCCCAGCCCCCGCCGATTAAAACATCAATACCGCTGTTGACAATTTGCTCGGCAATCTCGGCCTGCTTGTAGCGGTTATCGACATGGGCCATAAAAGCAGCCGGTGTGGCGTGGGTCACCGATGAGGTCACCACCACGCCAATGGATTTACCCAAATCCCGGGCATATTCAAAAAGGGTTTTCAGCGGGGTGCCGTCGGGCAAAACCGAAACGGCCCGGTTGTTGGTTTTTTTTCCGGTTGCCAGCGCGGTCGTTGCCGCCGCTGATTCGGTCACCAGCCGGTTGGCCGAATGGGTGGTCACCAGACCGCTGACGGGAAATCGTTCCAGGTGTAATGTGCCCGCGGCGATTTTGCCTGCGGTGATGTGCGCCACACCCATGCCGTCGCCGATGAATAAGATAATGTTTTGCGGATAATCACCGGTTCCGCCGCAGCCGAACAGCAACAAAACATAAAGAATGCGCCAGCCCCAAAGGCGGTATGTTTTTGTCTTGCCTAATAAAGCGCTCATCTGAAAAAACCTGAATGGCTATAATGGTGGCCGCGGAATGGCGCCGATGCGAAAATAAGTGCAATGAGCGAAATCAGGGGGTTGGGTTGCTATAATTGACCATTGCCAAGACCCGCTCTACGATTGAGCGGGCGACTTGATCGGATTTATCCAAGACCGAGGCCGATGTCATGGCATCCACGCCGGGCGTGTCGGGCGTCCAGCTGTCCCGG
>JABAHP010010563.1_pt2 | contig 26145 bp, 26 predicted proteins | sample 7062081 | NCBI WGS metagenome assembly JABAHP01 (sample SAMN14534357, study PRJNA622989) | marine sediment metagenome | biome: marine biome [ENVO:00000428]; feature: marine pelagic biome [ENVO:01000023]; material: deep marine sediment [ENVO:00002113] | place: India: Gulf of Kutch | collected...
CAGTCTCTTGGAACCTTCTCGACGTGAACGGCGGCGAACCCGGTTGCCCTGATCATCGAGATGTAAATAGAACCTTCTTTGCCATAGACTCTGAGTATCTTTACCTCCGAATGGAGATGCTCAACGCTGCTGGTTGGAATAGCACCTCTCCCTCTGGACAGGCCCGGTATAAATGGTGGATTGACACTGTTCTGGGGGATGCCAGCATAAACGGCACTAGCGTGCGCAATGCTGAGTTCCTTTTAATATTGGAAGACGTAACCAACGGCACTGATGCACAGGTTAGGGACCAAGTAGGAGAGCTTACCCTCTTAGACGACTTCAATCATAGTAGTTTCACTAAAAGGTGGAATAATCCGCCAAACTTCCCATACAAGTATATCAACAATGACCCGGGTAGCAGCCTCTGGAGAAGAGTGCATGGGACAGGCACCCCTGGAGTGGGAGGCATACAGTACAGTAACAGTGACCCGGACATTGGATACAACCTCACAGGAAACATTGTTGACATGTACATTAGCCTCTCAGCTCTTGGAAATCCAGGGGAGCTTTGCCTGATCTACGCGACTGACATCCATAATAATAATCTTGACCAGGCTCCCAACTGCGACCGCCCAACCCAAACTAGCTGCCTAGGACCCATCCCAGTTATAGGAATAAATGTGGAGAAGGACTTGACCCAGCCTATAGGAGGCATCGCTAACATTACAGATATTATCACCTTTAAGATAAACATAACAAACACTGGAGAAACCAACTTAACCTACATCAGGGTAGACGACACCTTTGACCCTTCGAAACTTCAGTATATCAACTCCACTATCACCCCCGATGATATACATTATCACGCACCAACTCATGCACATCTCCACTGGAACAACCTAACTCAAGCCCCCCCATTCGGCATTGGGAGCATTTTGATGCCCGAAGAAACCCTGATTATAAACGTAACTTTTCTAGCCCTAAATGACACGTACCCAGAAGCGACACTAAACCTAGTGGAGATCATCGATGCAGAGGATGANNACCCCCAGACATATCGGTGGAAAAAGTTAGGACTATACCCTCAGAAGGGAACACGACCATCGGGGAAACAGTCTCCTTCAACATCACTATAATAAACACCGGCTTCACTGTACTGGAGAAAGTGAATCTTACCGACACATACAACTCAACAGCCTTGAACTATACAGGGGCAATTCCTGCTCCAGATAGTAACAGCTCCGGTAACCTCTTCTGGTCTGACCTAACAGACAACTTCACCGATATTTCACCAGGTCAAGGGTTCACCATAGTAGTTAACTTCACAGCAAACGCCACAACTAACCCTGACACTCATAACAACGTAACAGTTATAGGGATTGACACAAACGGCAACTCTACCAGAGACTCTGACCAAGCCTCAGTTATCATCGGGGATTTAGAGTTAGAGTACCCACAGGTGCTTATCAACAAAACGAGGATAATCCCAATCGGCACAGCCGAGGTCGGAGACCAGGTAATCTACCAGTTAAACATCACAAACAACGGAACCCAAACCCTGAAGACCATTACTGTCGAAGACCATTTCGAGTCCAACAAGCTAAACTATGTTTCCGCCACACCCACCCCTGACCACATACACCAGCACAGCCCAACAGACTTCCACTTAAGATGGGACAACCTGACAGGCTCTCACCCTAATGGAGTAGGGGCAACCCTCCCACCTGGCAGTTCGATACTAGTAAACATAACCTTGCTAGCTGTTAACAGCACCCTACCAGAAGTCACTAACAACACAGTGGTAGTAACCGAAGCCGAAGACGTGAATAGCCTCCACCCACTGTCCTTACCCTCAGACATCGCTAACGTTACCATCAATGATCCACCCCCAAACATCCTGATAGAGAAGGAACTTGAAGATCCGGAAGGTGGTACAGCTATCCTTGGTGAAAACGTCACTTTCACCATCGAGATCACTAACACAGGAGGGACAACACTAACGACAGTTAATCTTACAGATACATACAATTCATCAATACTGGTTTTCTTAACCTCCAGCGTACCTCCACAAACCATCCTTCCAGGATATCTATTCTGGGAAGATTTGACAACAACTCTTGGAGATCTTGATCCGGGTGAACACCTAGAAGTCATCTTAACCTTCAACACTACCCAGGCAACCGCGACAGGCCTTGGGGAGCCAGACACCCACGATATCGTAGTTACTAATGCCACAGACCAAAACAGGGAGAAAGTGAACGATACAGACCTTGCCTCTCTAATTGTTGCCTTCCCACCATTTGAACCCCCACCACCACCGCCCCCAGAACCGGTTGGAGGGGAGATAATTGCTAACAACAGAAACTATTTAATACCATTCAGCATTCTCTGCCTAGCCATAACGGGAATATTCATATTATACTCAAGTCAACCACTTCAAAAATCCTTCAACAGAGCTATTAAAACAGAAATCTTTGAAAATAATTAGACTCACTCTTTTTTTTAATTATAAGGAAGAAGCTGTCAATAATAAAATGCGTAGAAAGGGAGAACACAGAAACAGAAAAACTTACCCAAACGCATGAATGTGCCCACATGCGATTAGATAATATCATCACAAGTTAAGAAAACCTTAAACCAAGCCCCCCCTTCCTACTAAGCCATCATCATGCTCGGTTCCATTGACCCATTCAGCTTGTTACTTCTTGCAGTAAGCTTAGCCATGGATGCGTTCTCTGTCTCCACCGTTATGGGCTTCAGTACTGGGTCAAACGAAAATATATTAGCCCTGAAACTGGCTTCAGCATTTGGAGTTTTCCATGTCTGTATGCCGGTTATAGGATGGCTGTTAGGCTTCACCATTATAGACCTTATTTCCGGGTATGATCATTGGATTGCTTTTTTCCTTCTTCTATTTGTTGGCACTAGAATGATTGTTGAAGCAAGGAAAAATGAAGACACTATCAATATTAACAGAGTCCTTGGGTTTAGAAACCTGATTCTATTTTCTGTAGCTGTGAGTTTGGATTCTATGGCTGTTGGGTTAAGTTTTTTCTTAGAAAACATCAGAATAATTGTTCCAAGTCTTGTAATTGGTTTTGTTACATTCATCATCAGTGCTACAGGTTTTAAAATAGGAGGTAAAGTTGGTCAAAAATTTGGTAAAAGCACTCAGATTATTGGAGGAGTAATTCTGATTTTAATTGGGTTAAGGATTTTACTGGGTCATTTAAACTAATATGCATCATTCCTCGTAAAACAAAAAAATCAGATTTTTTGTTTAAATGACGCCTATGCCGTGTAGGATGTGGATAATAATAATTATGTAAAAGGAAAGCATTGCGCTTAGATGGATGAACCTCCAGGTCACGTAATTTTTACTTGCGATTTGAAATTTTTTGAAAAACCCTGTTGATATACTCAGAATCATTCCAATGTAAAGGGCAACACCTGTCCCAAGGTCAGGGTAAAATTGTGCTGGTCTACCTATTTGATGAGCGAAATGGATTGACACTCCCATATACGCGATTAAATTACCGAGGCAGTGTAAATTTACCAGTGCACCCATTCTTTTGGCGCCTCTTTTTTTCGCAAGGTGATAAGCAGGTGTCACAACGGCAATGTAAAAAACTCCTAGCCAGCCCAACCAGTGGTTCAGCCTATATCGACCTATAACTATGCCAAAGTTAATCCAGCGGAAATATGCTGAAGGAACAAGCACCACAGTACAAAGTAGCAGTACCATAGCCATCCAAAAGCTACGGGAACGATTCACAGGGGCTTCCTTAAAACCGCTTAATATATTCTTTTTCTCAGTGGTGGTTTTTACTGCCTTTTTTTAATCTTGAAGTTTCCTCCGTAGTCTATAATCACCGGTTTCACGCTATGGTTAATAAAAAGCTCTGAAAACCTCCTGGGATCGACGTTCCTCCCTTCAAAGCATCCGTAATGACTAGGAATAACAATCTTCGGATTAAGTAATTCAGCAAATCTCAACGCATGCAGCGGGGTTCTGCTAGGAATATCTCCTATTATGGGCAAGATGGCTACATCGGGGCCTTCTTTTACTACTGGTTCAAGAACCGTAACAGGATTTATAGAGGTTCTTTCATCAGAGTCTCCCATGTTGTAGATTTTACACGCTTCAAAGGTGAACAAGTAGCCCAGATGCGTAGTATCCGGGTTATTCTCTTTAGGTATGGAATAATATGCCGTTGTCATGAAATCCCCAAATTTTAGTTCTTCACTATGCGTCATAGCAATGGCTTGTTTCTCTGGTATCCCAAGATTCCTGAAATGGTTCTTGCCCTCGGAGGTGCTTATGAAAACTGCTTCGGGATTATGATCATAGATGAATGAGATCGTGTAAGGGTCCAAGTGATCCAGGTGGTCATGGGTGCAAAAAATGTAATCAACAACAACTTCATCAGGAGAAATTAGTGGTGTTTCATGCAAATGATTTTCCCGATTATAAACCCTTGAAAGATAGAGATCCACTCCAACAAGAGAGTGGGAGGACTTGAATATGAAGGAGTTTTGACCAAGCCAGAAAATTATCAACTCTTCTTTATCGCACTTTGCATCAAGTATTTCATTCATCAAGTTCATTCTGTCATTTTCAGAGAAGGTATCTATTTGAGTTTTTTTCTGGAATCCGAGTAGTGCTCATGCTCATCGAATTTAGTTTTCATATTTGTTAAATACCGCCGTTTTTGGATATTCAAACAAAATCTGAGCCGAAATGGAAGACACTCACTCCAAACCCATAATAAGTTTCGTCCTTGTCTTCATTGGACAGGCTTTTTCTCTTTTTGGAAGTAGACTCGTTCAATTCGCTCTCGTCTGGTGGTTAACGACTGTTTCGGGGTCGGCTTCAGTTTTAGCTCTTGCATCTATAATGGCTATCCTACCTCAGGTATTGCTTGGGCCCTTCGCCGGGGCATTAGTTGACAGATGGAACAGAAGGCTGATTCTAATAGTCTCTGATACTTTGATTGCTTTGGCTGTTCTTGTTTTAGCCTTTCTATACAGCAAGGACAGTGTCCAGATATGGCATATATACGTTCTGATGTCCCTTCGCTCCCTTGGGGGTGCATTTCAGTGGCCGGCAATGCAGGCTTCAACTTCGATTATGGTTCCTGAAAAGCATCTTTCAAGGGTATCCGGGTTGAATCAGTCCTTCCATGGAATAGCTAATATTGTTGCGCCTCCCCTGGGGGCTTTGCTACTTGAGTTAACGCCTATCCATAACATCTTGGCTATTGACATTTCCACTGCGTTCTTTGCTGTAGCTCCATTACTATTTATAGCGATTCCTCAACCAGTTCGTGGGATCTCAGAGGAAGATTCTAAATCGATTATTTCGGATTTGAGGGAGGGCTTCAAATTCGTTATGGGGTGGAGGGCTTTGTTAATGATTATTTCTATGGCTTTGGTGATTAATCTATTAACGAATCCTGCATTCTCCTTGCTGCCAATTTTAGTAACCAACTATTTCAAGGGTGGCGCTATTGAGCTGGCCTGGCTTCAATCCTCTTTTGGAGTTGGTATGATTGCGGGTGGAATACTACTTGGGGTCTGGGGCGGTCTAACCAGCCGTATCAGAACAACTCTATTATCCGTGGTTATCTCAGGATTGGCTTTTCTTGGTTTCAGTTTCACTCCAAGTAACGGTCTTCTAATTGGAATCGGATTGATCTTGATTTCTGGGTTAACCAACTCCATCGCCAGTGCATCTTTCTTTGCAATATTGCAGTCAACTGTCCCTCCCGCATTACAGGGACGCGTTTTCACTCTTATTATGAGCTTAATTATGTCTATGACTCCCTTAGGCTTGGCTTTTGCTGGTCCTCTTTCCGATCTCTTCGGTGTAAGGGTTTGGTACTCCATAGCAGGTATAGGCATGGTTATTATGGCCGGAGGGTTTTCTTTCGTCAGCACCGTAACGAACATAGAAAAGTGGTCACCAGATCCTGAATCCTCTTTAGGATAAGGCTTAAATTAGGTTTGAACTCCTCGTTTTATCATCGGTTGTTAAAATATGACCGAAATAAATTTGAAAGATTACACTGTAATCGATGTGCATTGTCACCCATTTGAAGAGTCTAGCAAAGTCTTAAAAAAAGAGGAATCTGCCGGACTTGTTTCATTTGGGGACGTTTTAAATGCAGAACACTTGCTCCTCTACAAACAGATAATCCGTGAATTATCCCAATTCCTTTCCTCTCCAACAACCATTAATGAAGTAATAGAGACTAGAAACACGAGATCGAAAAATTACCCGCAATATTTGTCTGAACTATTCGGTGACGTCAAGCTCAAAGCAATGATCGTTGACGATGGCTACTCAGAGATTGCAGTTGAGAAGGCAATAACTAAAATAGAGATTGAGGAATTCAAGAAATACGTTCCCGTGAAAGTGCATCGGGCAACGAGGCTCGAGCCACTAATAAAGAACTGCCTCGATGGGTCCGAAGGTTTCACAGATTTCATGGACAGTTTCTCCACAGCTACTGAAGAAGCAGTTAAGAAAAAAGCTGCTGTGGGGTTCAAAAGTGTGATCGCTTATAGAACGGGTTTAAACATAGAAAAACCAGGGAAGAGTGAAGCGAAGAAAGACTTCATAAGCTATAAAGAAGCAACTCAGGAAAAACGTCTTGATCCACATTTCGATATTAAGCGGTTGAGAGATTATTTAATCCATGAAACTGTCATCAAAAGCATAAAACTATGCGTTCCCTTCCAATTCCATACGGGTATAGGGGATGTTGATGTTGTCGCAACGGCGTGTAACCCAATAAACATGTTTAACTTCTTAAAACAGGAAGAGGTCAGGCAAGCAAAAATTATTCTCACCCACAGCGGTTACCCGTATACTCAAGAAGCAGCTTGGCTTACCAATGTCTTTCATAATGTCTATCTCGATCTATCAATTTGCACCCCATTCACTTTTGCGAACATTTCACGAAGGATTCTAGACGTACTTGAGATGGCCCCAACGAATAAGGTATTATACGCCTCAGACGCATTCACAACCCCCGAGCTCCATTGGATAAGTGTTAAATTACTGAAGAAAGGTTTGGCTAAAGCCCTTGAAGAACTGATAAAATTTAACACAATAGATGAGGACGACGCCTTCAACATAGCGAAAGCGATCCTATCCGGAAATGCTGAAAAAGTATTTAGTTTATAAAGGAAGCGACTCGTTCTACGCGCTCGCAACCCGGCAAAATGTTATCAACTTCTTTCATAAATTAACGAAAGAGAAGACCTGTCATGCTAAGCTCAGAAGAAATCTTAGACACTGTGAATCGAGAAGGAATCACGACCATTCGTTTCATCTATTTGGGTAACGACGGCATAATAAGGGCGAAAGCTTCCCACGCCGATTATTTGAAGAACCATATGGAAAATGGTATAGGCTTAACCAAGGCTATGCAGTCATTCAATTCGCTTGACCAGCTAGTGCCCGGGGGTTTAGGTCCCCAATCCTCTGAGTATAGAATAATGCCAAAGCTGGAAACGTTCTCAACCCTCCCGTATGCCCCGAAGAGCGCTAGATTTATCGGAGAATTATATGATCTTGACTTCAAGCCTTCTGATACAGATGCAAGATACTTTCTAAGAAAGATCGGAAAAAAAGCAGAAGAACTTGGATTCAAATCCATGGCAGCATGCGAGGCAGAGTTCTATCTATTCGAAAGAAATGATGGGAAGATTATACCACAAAATAGGGAGAAATGCTTTGCTACCCACGGATACGACCTAGCAAACGAGATCATCCAAGAATGGATCGATTCACTTGTGAGAATGAACGTAAAGGTAGAGAGGATAATAAAGGAATATGGTCCTGGCCAATACGAGGTGGCCGTTCGATATGCTGATGCATTGAAGGCTGCTGATGATATGGTTACATTAAGGGATCTAGTCAAAGGGGTGGCGGCTAAACACGGATTGTCCACTACCTTCATGCCCAAACCCTTCCCTTCGCTCGCAGGAAGCGGTATGCACATCCACATTAGCCTATGGGATGTTGAAGAAGGGAGAAACCTCTTCTACGATAAGAATGATGAAAGAAAATATGGTTTGAGCAAAACAGCTTATCATTTCATTAATGGGCTAATGGAGCATATGAAAGCTGTTTCTCCTGTTGTATGCCCGTTACCTAACTCATATAAACGGCTTCTTGTTGGCAGTTGGGCCCCTTCCCACGTGTGCTATGGTTACGATAACAGAGCTGTGGCTGTCCGCATACCATCCCAAACAGTCAGATCCAAAGGGGGGTCAACCAGAATAGAGTTTAGGATGCCTGATCCAGCATCAAATCCTTATCTAGCAATTGGCGTCACTTTGGCAGCTGGGTTGGACGGGATAAAAAGGGGGCTTGAATGTTACGAGCCATTAAATGTAGATTATCCCGAGATAGAGGAAAAGGCAGAGTGGTTGCCTCGAACAATGGGGGAGGCATTGAAGGAGATGAAAAACAGCGCCTTTATGAGAGAAACAATGGGGGATGCCCTTTTTGATACTTACGTAAAAGTCAGAGAGTCAGAGTGGAAAGCCTACATCGAGCATGTCTCCGAATGGGAGATAGAAAACTTCATCGACTCCTTTTAGGGTATAAAAGAGGCGCGTGCGCAACAGACATGACGCAAATCATTAAGGAGTTATCAAAATGAGCACAAAGGTCCCAATAGGTTTTAAGAATGGGGTTGTTGCAGCAAACCATCCCCTCGTTGCTGAGGCCAGTCTCAAGATTTTAAGGAAAGGTGGAAACGTTGTTGATGCCGCTGTCGCTGCCTCATTCATGATGGGGGTTGTAGTACCGGCTACTTCGGGTCTTGGTGGAGGGGGTTATATGACAATCCATCTAGCTGATGGAACCACATCCTTTATCGATTATAGAGAGGTTGCTCCATTCAAAGCCAGCCCTAAGATGTTTGAAACAACGGAAGAATTAAGGCTGCTAAGCCTCCATGGTGAAGGCGAAGCAAAACGGAAATCAAATAGAATGGGGCATAGAGCGGTAGCTGTTCCAGGAACCCTAGCAGGCTTATCCCTTGCTCTGGATGAATATGGAAGCCTAGAATTAAGAGAACTTATACATCCGGCGATAAGGGCCGCAAAAGAAGGATTCCCAGTTAACCATTTCATGAGTTCTATTACAAGGGAGGACTGGAACGACAGCCTGTCAAAACTACGAAACTTCCCACTCCTTTCCAAGACTTTCCTGAAAGCCAATAAGCCCTATCAGCCTGGTGAGATAATGGTTCGAAAAGATTTGGCCCAGACTTATGAAAAAATAGCTCGCAAGGGGTGTGACGTATTCTATAGAGGAGAGATTGCTGAGTTTTTGGCCAAAGAAATGGAGCAAAATGGCGGGTTGATAACTGAGAAGGACATGGAAAATTATAAGCCAATTCTCAGAACCCCGGTTGAAGGAACATACAGGGAATTTGAGGTAATCTCTTCCCCTCCATCCAGCTCCGGAGGCACTCACATCATACAGATACTTAACATTCTCGAAGGGTTTGACATCAAAACTTCCAAACATAACAACCCGAACACAATACACCTCCAATGTGAAGTCATGAAGCGCGCATACGCAGACCGAGGAAATTTTATGGCTGATCCAGATTTTTCATCTATCCCACTTAAAGGCCTCTTATCAAAAGAATACGCAGAAGAGAACAGGAGGAAAATCGACACGAATGCTATCTCAGTAGATGTAGGACCCGGTCAGCCAGAGACCTATGAAAGCAACGAGACGGCTACCTTTTGCGCAGTCGATAGAGAAGGAAACATGGTAGCCATGAGCGAGACAATCGAATGTTTCTTCGGCTCAGGAATTATAGTGCCAAAAACAGGTATACTCTTAAACGACGAGATGCACGACTTCGACCCAAGACCGGGTAATCTGAATTCAATTGAACCCAAGAAGAGACCCTTGAGCAGCATGTCCCCAACCATTCTTATGAAAAAGAATGAGCCATTCTACTGTTTTGCCTCAACCGGTGGCCGAAGAATCATAAGCACCTCCGTCCAGATCATTAACAACTTAATAGATCATGAATACGATATCCAAAAAGCCATCAGCGCCCCGAGATTCTTCCACTACACCGGAAATGTGATCAACATCGAGCAGGAGATACCAAGCAAAGTCCAGAAAACCCTTGAAAATATTGGGTACCATATTGAGATCGAAGGAGCCTACCAGTTCGGAGCAGCATCGGGCACCTCAATCAACAAAAAAACCAACAGATTAAATGCAGGCGTCGATCCACGTAGACAGTACGTCGCCCAAGGCTTTTGATTACAACACACACAGGTAACGCGCACGCACCCTCAAAAACGGTCAGAGAATTTCCCCACTAAATAAAGGAATAATATAATTAGAATGAAACCAATGTCGAGAATAGTTGGAAACAACTTACCAAAAAAAACAACCCCAACAAAGTACCCAGATGCATAAAAAACACCAGAATAATCCCGATTCTCAATAGTTTCAATGACGCCAATAATCGCACCCACATGGAATATTCCACCAATTAAATTCGTATAATTTGAACGAGTCCATAATTGGCTGCTAATAACAGAAATTATCAACCCTGCAAAAATGGAAAATGCCGCCTTTTTTAAACTATATTTCCTATTCATAAATGAAACTACATAAGAACGGAAGTACTTCATAAATCTATCAACAACTTTAAAGTTTTCACCAATATCGTTAACCATTTCTCTGATACCCCTCCTGCTTTTCAATTTACTAACAACCCTCTAACACATTTTTTTCAACGTGTACGCCTATAGATTCGAGGGCTTTTCCATAATTCAAATTGGAGTATTATTTTGAACGCTTTCTAAATGAACTCCTCAATTACACTTAATATAGTTTTATTCGAGAAAAATAACTGAAAATAACTAACTTTAGACCCGCGCACGTGCTTCCGTAAGCTGCAAGCACGTTAGTTGTTTCATTAGAAAGGAGAAAACCGAAAAATTAGCAAGGCGTGCATGCATAATATTATCTTCTTAAAAAAAACTTCCTCTGCTCGTCAGGTAGCCTTTCTATTGCGTATCGAAGCATCGTTCTGGGCATCTGCTGATAATATTCTAAAAGAAACCCTTCCAAGGCTGCAAGGTCCTTTTTCCCCACCTCTCTTAAGACCCAACCTGATGCCTTATGGATCAAATCATGCTCATCACTGATAAGGATCTTTGCTAAAGCAAGCGCATCTGTCAAGTCTTCTCTGTTAATGAATGCAAAAGTCGCAATAATTGAGATCCGCCTCTCCCAGATCGTATCTGATTCAGCCAATTGATAGAGTATTTTCCTCTCCTTGTCAACCAGCCATTCTCCCAATATCTTATGGGCACTACTGTCAACGAGATCCCAGTTGTTCACATAGGTCGTATTATCAAGATATAGGTCAACAATTTGTTGCCTAATCTCCTGGGTGCCCTTTTTGAACTGCTCTGTCAAAATAAATAAAGCGGTCAACCTATGTTCGTGTATCCGGCTTCGAAGAAGTTGTAAGACGTCACTCAAGGATGCGTTCTTGTATTTCTTGGAGATCCGGCGTTGATCGGGAACACGAACACCGAGAAAAATGTCCCCCTCCCCATACCCTCCTACACCCGTCTTAAAGAATCCTTGAAGCTTCATCGCTCGCTCAGGGTCTGCAAGCCTATCCAACTCAGCTTTAACCTGGCTATGAATCATTTGAAGTTACTATTGAAGAATTCAAATTTATTTCTTGATTAATACCCTTCGAGCATCTAGCACACAGTTTTTAACAATGTTAAATGATTTTAACACATGGAACCAATTTTCAGCCCATGCGGAATAAACTGCAATAACTGTGGATGGTTCAAAGGAGAAAGGTCCCCAAAGTGTATTGGATGCAAAGAAGTAAACGGTAACCCTTTCTGGGGAAAATGCCTTACATATACTTGTACCAAAAGTCATAATGTAAAGAACTGTGGACTATGCACCGAGTTCCCCTGTATCGAGTTCATGAGCCGATATGATCCCAGGGAAGGTCCAATCAATGCTTTAATGAGGGCGGGATTACTAGCTTTTAGGGCCAAATATGGTGATAAAAAGGCGCTTGAACTCATGGAAGAGGCCGAGGGATACGAAAAAAAAGTCTGATGGATCGTGCGCGCGCGTAATAATTATTACTTCTGAACACTTTATCAAGTTTTAAAAAATGGTAAAGTTCTAGATACCAGCAAATTTTTCGCATGCTTCTAGGTCTCCCCGACGCATGCTCGAATTACGACCGCCTTGCTCAAATATCGTGCATCTTCCCAAGACAGATTTTTCCCTATCCCAGGTTCCAGTACTACCTACAGAACCGCGAGGTCCCCAGTTGTTACAGTTTTTACAGTACATACTATTTACCTTGTTTAGTGAGACCCCGGCACTACTTAAGTACTTGTATATTTGAGCGCATGTAGTGAGGATAATCAGCAAAAAATGCCCAGGTTATCTATGTATTGATACGAATATCTAGTTTGTTGGTCCAGGTCGCTCGCTCAATTTGGATTTAATCAGAAATAAAACTATTTAAAACATAATCGACCTTTAATTGATGAAGTGGATTGACGTGGGAGAGGAAAACCACTTAATAGGAAGAGGATTCTTGGCTCTTTGGGTTTTTTCCCAATCCTTTTCCTAAATATCTGTGCTATAACCCAGTCCCACAAGGGTTATAATGCTTTTAAATCAGCTGTGCGCAAGGAAACATANNCAGAAAAATATCCCTTTTCGAAACCCTCACGCGTAACGTTAATTAATCAATTATTGATACTTTCAGTGGTTTAGCTTTGTCTGAGAGGATTCAGGTTCTTAAGGATTACATAGCTTACGTCTTCGAGAGACTAGACAGAACAGTAAACGGCCTAACTGAACTTGAGGCATACTGGAAACCATTGGAGGAGTCCAATAACATTAGATGGATTCTCAACCATATCTCCCGATTAATCAACGTGTTGATGATGATCTACATAAAAGGTGACCCAGACTATCTGCCGGAGGATTGGCCTGAGGATTATGGGAGCCAACAGCACTCCCTTGAGAAGCTACTAGGAGACATCGAAAAAGGAAAACTTGCTGTTCACGATGCTATGGACGAAATGAAAGAGACTGAACTACTTTCCCACGTAACTAGAAGGGGGACAACAAGAACACGCCAGTTGGGGCTTTTCATTATGACCTCCGAAGTTGTTCACCATGGAGGCCAGATAGCAAATATTAGGGGCATTATAAAACGACGTAGAGAAAAAGACAGCGAATTCTTAAAATAGAACCTATTCTGAAATCGCCTATGCAAAAGGTATTCTGAATCTTTTTTTACTTTTTTCTAGTTCTTGGTAGAGTATTTTAGTTTTAATTCATCCATGATGCGCGTGCGCAAAAGTCACGCCAGCAAAGTTTATGAAAGAAAACTGTTAGGGTGAAGCTGTGAGGAAACGTTACCCAATTTTTCTGCTACTACTTGTTGTGGTTGGTTTGATCGGTGTCAACATCCTCTTACAGGATGACAGTCTTAATGGAGATCAAAATAATGGGGAAACTAACGACCAGATCAATAGGATTTTGCCATCAAGGGAAAGTAAAATCCCTGTGAATAAAACAAAGATGAGTCCAGAAAGAGATAATAACCCGCCAAAATCCTACTCAGAAGAATATTTGGACCCAATTCCTGTTCCTGGAAAGGTAAATACAGCGGGTGGAGAGGATTCTGCATTCATCATGCCCGACGGGGAAACCCTTTACTTCTTCTTCACACCTGATGTGGCTCAACCAGTAGAGAATCAAGTCCAAGACCAAGTCACAGGAATATATGTTTCTACAAACCAAGGAGGAATATGGGGGGAACCAACTCGGGTACTATTACAGGATCATGGAAAACTTGCTCTTGACGGGTGTGCTTTCATCCATGGCGACATAATTTACTTCTGCTCAGCCAGGGAGGGCTATTCTGGTCTTCACTGGTTCAGAGCTGAATTAATTAATGGAACATGGTGTAACTGGGACATCGCGGATCCCGAATTGAAGACAGATGAATATTCTACAGGTGAACTTCATATTTCTGGTAATGAACTATATTTTCACTCAGATAGACCCGGTGGAAAAGGCCTACTTGATATATGGGGTTCAGTAAAAGCTGATGGTGAGTGGGGGGAGCCAACTAACATAGCTATTGTTAATTCAGAGGGGAACGAGGGATGGCCATGCATATCCGAAGACGCAAGTGAACTATGGTTCTCTAAAGATTACGGAGTATGGAGATCTAAGAGAGTTAATGGTGAATGGGGAGAACCAGAGAAAATGTTCTGGCCCCTAGCTGGAGAGCCATCCATTGACCGAATTGGAAACGTATACTTCACTCACCATTTCTTTCAAGATGATGTTATGATTGAAGCTGACATATATGTAGCGTATAAGAAACCACCATAAGAACTAAATATACACTTTATCAGCGATGTAAATTATTGCACATCAATACAGTAAATTTGGTTAGGTTATGACCAAAGCTCTGGTTCAACTCTTTTTCGGGAAAAGTTAGTTTTAATAGTGTTAACCTTGGATAATGAGCGATATTTTGAAGATACTTGTGGTTAATCCAAGGGTCGCTGAGAGAATCAGAGAATATTTACCTGAGGATATTGAGGTTTTAATGCCCGTTGAAGGATCGGACTCAGAGCTGGTAGAACTTGCAAAAGATGTCGAGGTGATATTGGCGACAAGGCTGAGTCCAGAGGTTGTCGAAGCCGCGGGAAATTTGAAGCTTGTTCAGAAAACAGGGGCTGGGGTGGATGATATGCCCTTCCAAGCGTTGGGCAATGATGTCTTCATTGCTAATACTTCGGGTTCTAATCCTATACCTATAGCGGAGGGAGCTGTCGCCCTTGTTTTGGCTCTGGCTAAACAGATTGTTCCTAAGCACCTTGAGTTCAGGAAAAGCAGAACATGGGTTCATGGTGTATTGCTTAATGGTAAGAAGGCTGGAATAATAGGTTACGGAAGCATTGGCAGAGAGGTAGGTAAGAGGCTGAAAGCCTTTGGAATGGACCTAATGGGAATCAAAAGAACCCCTGATGAAGAACTGCGAAAGACGGATGGTTTAAAGTTTCTTGGAGTTGAAAAGGACCTTGAATACGTTCTTAAAGAATCAGATTTCGTGGTAGTAACTGCTCCTTTAACTCCTGAGACAAGAGGAATGATTGGTAGGAATGAGTTGAAGGCTATGAAGCCTACAGCCTACTTGGTGAATGTTGCCCGTGCAGCCTTAGTCCAGGAAGAACCCCTTTACATAGCTTTGAAGGAAGGGCAGATCGCAGGGGCAGCCATCGATGTGTGGTGGACGCCACACTGGTGGGATCCCTTATGGAACATTGAGGGGAGAGATGCTGCGGAACATCCTTTCTGGGATTTGGAGAACGTTATATGCACATCCCATAACATTGGTTTCACGGACAGCCGGTCTGACGCAGGGATAAAAATTATGGTGGAGAACATTTTAAGAACGAGGGACGGAAAACCACCGATTAACCAGGTAAACAAAAAACTACAATACTAAAAATGCGCGTTGGAAGTCTTTCGATACGCGCTTACTTTGGTGTGAGGTAAAATTTAATTAGATCTAACTCAGTAGCCTCTCTCTTTGAGTAATTGGGATAAGGAGGAAGCTCGTTCTGTCAGAAGCTCCCTTATAGGTAGGTGGTATGGGCATCGCTCCTCGCATACGCCGCACTGGATGCATGTGTTGGCTTTCTCAACAGCTTTACTTAATCTCTCTTCTGTTCCTGGTCTCCAACCCATTCTTTTTAAGAACTGGCTCTCAGCACGGAGAACGAATGTTATTGGTATCTCCTGTGGGCATGGTTGGCAATAGTTACATGCTCTGCAAAACATGTTACCTAGAGTTTCTTTATCCGACTCGATTAACTTCAACTCTTCAGGCGATAATTCATGGGACCCTAGAGCCACGTTATAGTTCTCTTCTACCTCCTCGATTGTCATCATGCCGGGGATGGTTATATCCACGTTCTCTTTGCTTAGAACAAATTTTAGAGCCGTGTTAGCGTTGGAGAATGCACCTCCTCCGAAAGGTTTCATTATAATAGTTCCCACGTTTTTCGTTTTACATAATGGTAGAAGCTCCTCCTCAGGTTTTGAGGTTAAGTAATTGTATGGGATCATAATCGTCTCGAATATGTCTTCCCTGACTATGTCAGCCAAGACCGCTGGGTCATGGCTTGTTATTCCTAGATGCCTGATTTTTCCTTGGTCTTTTGCATCGTAGATTGCTTCCAATGCTCCTCCAGGGCTTTTTATTTCTTCCCAGGTCGCTTTAGCTGATATGTTGTGTAACTGCTGGTAGACGTCGATGTAGTTAGTTCTAAGGTTTTTTAGACTTGTTTCAAGTTCCTCTACTATTCCCTCTGAGTTTCTCCTGTGAGATTTTGTTGCTAATATTACGTTTTCCCTTACGTCCTCAAGTGCTTTTCCAATTCTTTCTTCACTGTTAGTGTATCCGCGGGCAGTATCATAATAATTGATACCTAGGTCGTAACATCTCTTAACAACTTGAATCGCTTCTTCTTCTGAAACTCTCTGGATTGGTATGCCACCGAAGCCAAGGGTTTTGACCTTAAGATTCGTTTTACCCAGAATCGTTTCTTTTAGAGTCATTAGTTCAGGTTAAGGAAACAACCAATAAAAACGGTTTGGAGTAAGAAAATAAACAATAGAATCTGTTCCATATGGTCTATTTGCCATATTTTTCGCTCTGTTTCTACCATAACCGTTAAATGGAAAAGTCATTTGAGAAATGAGGGAAAATCTGAGGTCGTAGAGTGAAGTTCTGTACTGAGTGTGGTTCCTTATATAAGATTGACCATCTAGAACGTAGCTATATATGCGCTAGATGTAGCAAAAGTGAATCATTGAACGAAGCAATATCGATTGTTAGGAATCCTAAAGATGTGGACAAAGTCATTGTTGTCGGTCAGAAGGAAAGGGATTTAAGTGTTTTACCCAAGACAAAGGCGAAATGCCCTAAATGTGGAAACAATCAAGCCTTCTGGTGGATGGTTCAAACCAGGAGCGTCGACGAGTCATCAACCCAGTTTTACAGATGCACCGAATGCAGGACAACCTGGAGAGAGTACAGCTAGAGAATATTGATTCTGCTGAAAGAAATCCACCTATAACCACAAAACAAGTAAGTCACTGGATCGCGCGCGCCTCATAACTTAATTACACTTCTATATTGTATACCTGTTAAGGTGTAAGGGGACAATTGGATTTTTATGAAGTTGTATACAGAAGGAAAAGTGTAAGGGAGTTCCAATCAAGACCTGTGGAAAAAGAGAAACTTATGAGAATCCTAGAGGCTGGACTAAAAGCTCCTTCAAACAACCACTTGAGGCTGTGGGAGTTTATACTAATAAAAGACGATGAGCAAAGGAAAAGAGTAGCGGAGCTGGTCTCAAAGGCAAAGAAAATTACAGACGAGATGGAGCTGGAAAAAACATTAGAAAATTTTGATGACCCAATCCAACGAGAGATGTATCGTAAAGCAATACCAGTTCAAACGAAAATGCTAATGAGCTCACCGGTACTTCTTGTTGTCTGTTATAGTTTGAGGAAGCCTCTGAAAGAATGTGAGGCTCTGTATGACCTCAATGATATGGCTTCAGTTTGGATGTGTATAGAGAATATCTTACTGGCAATGGCCGCAGAAGGGTTATACGGAGTTACTAGTGTGCCACGTGAAACACACCTCCTCAAGAAAATACTGGGGATACCTGATGGTTACGAAGTAGCAGCAGCGATACCAATAGGTTATCCTGAGGAATATTCGGTTATACAAAAGACCGTATCCCTACAAGAGAAACTACATTACAATTACTGGAGGAATACTTGCGCGCGCTAAAGATGAAAACCGTGAGTGAAAATTATTCCGAAATCGGATTCTGGTAACTTATCGGGTTTCGACTGATAGGATTTGAGGAGTGGTAACTTTAGGGATTTCTTTATCTTCTGCACTTGCGCGCGCGCAGTTACCAATATCCGAAATCGTTAATAGTATTTTATTTTTATATTGAGTATCGTGACTGGGATTTCATCTTTCACCCAGTTTGATGCCATTTATAATATATTATTAATCGTTACTGTCGTTACTCTACTAACCTGGAAACTGAAGTTTCCTTCAACCCTTGCCTTAATCCTTGCAGGGATACTTTCAACTTTCTCAACTAGAATTGTTTTACCGGAGATTGGTCCTGAATTGTTTATTTCTTTACTTCTTCCTCCAATTCTTTTTCAGGAAACTCTTCACCTAGATATTAGCGGCTTCTTGGAAGAGGCGGATTCTATTCTATCTTTTGCTTTTTTAGGCACTTTGATCATGCAACTTGCTGTGGCGTTTTTCACCTGGTCGGTCCTCGGGCTAAGTGTGGTTGAATCATTGCTTTTAGGCATCATAGTTGCTCCAACCGACCCTGTGGCTGTTATCCGGACATTTCACAGTCTCGGAGTTAATAAAAGGTTTCAGATCATTGTGTCCGGCGAATCCTTGTTAAACGACGGGATTGCTATTGTGATTTACTCTATTCTTCTGGCTGTTATCACAATTGGAAATGTGTCCTTTTCAGAGATTGTTTCGATAATAGTCCTGAGACTTTTTGGCGGGATATTCATTGGCATTATTAGCGGATATCTGGTTCATTTCGTCTTCTGCTGGACCGATGACAAGTTCGCTGAAGTGCTTATCTCTTTCATAGCGGCTTTCGGTGTTTTCAGGTTCGCTGAGGAGCTGCATACGAGTGGAGTGCTTGCAATAGTGATCACTGGTCTAATCATTAATTACCGGTCAAGAAATTATGGCGGATTGGGTGAGGGGCCTTTTGAAATGCTGGAAGCACTATGGGAGTTTATAGCATTCCTAGCTAGTAGTGTCGCCTTCATATTTATAGGCATGAACCTGAATCAAAACCTGTTCTTGAACAACTTGGTACAGAGCCTGCTATTACTTTCATTTGTAATACTTTACAGGTTTTTAATGGTTGAGGGCATCTCCCTCTTAATTCAGAAGATAAGGGGTAAAACATTTAATAGAGTATGGAGGAATGCGTTTACCTGGTCAGGGCTTCGTGGAGCTGTTTCGATAGTCCTGGTTTTTGGAGTAAGCGGTTTGGTTTCGAACGCTGAGCTTATGATAGCCCTTACTTTTGGGGTTGTCATCCTGAGTAATGTAATCCAAGGAATCACAATAAGTAAAGCCTTCACGGATCAAAGCCTGCAGACTTCTCAAAATGAGGTTGATTCTGAATCAGCACTGTTTGAAACTCAATTTATGCATGATGAATATAATCCCGAGGGGTATAGCGTAGGTAAGAACAGTCTTGAAAAAATATTATTCTCCTCTCCTGAATACTTCGTTTATGAAACAAAGTTCGGAATATGGCTGGCAAATAGGTTATTTTCCATCTTAAGCATTTTAAACAGGTATACCCTGGACAGGATATCTAAACCCACATCCGGTAATATTAGAAACTTGATAGAAAGCATAACCGACCTACTATCAAACTCATTGAACTGGATAAATCATCTCCGGAGCCGGAGACAAATTGAAAGAAAGAAGAACAACTAACATTCATACACACGCGCGTGCGGTTTTCAAAGATTATTTCTAATAATTTTCCCAAATACTCGCTCTAAAACTGCAATGTAAATATAGGTTAGGTAATGCGCGCGCATTTTCGCGTGTGATGGCGTCATTACATTGAACATAGACAAGCTGGTAGATTATTATGGCTACGGTGATTAGCTACGCAGGCACAGCAAAATCCTCTCCTGTCACATTTCTCGTTTGTACAGATACATTGTTCTAGGTTAGGTTGTATATTTGCGCTCGCGAGCGCGCAAGGGATAACTTGAACATTTCTGTGTGCGCATGTATGTGTATTCTCACATAATGTTCATATCTTATGATAATGAGTTGGGGATACTGGGGTAGATGGTGTAGAAACTGTAGATGCCCCAACCTATAATTCTGTTCCTTGATAAAAATAAAGTTACTAAGTTTTTAGTAATGTGATTTAGGCCCCAAATTAATGTTGTTCAATAATAGTTCTAGGGAATGCGCTCGTTGGAGATAATTGTCTCTCCACGCTATTGAAAAAGGACCTTTAATTGCGGGTTATTGTTGTAAGTTTGTCTTAATCTGAACTGGGTTGAGGAAAGATTCTTGCCGTCTCGTTCATGAATTTTCGAATTGGAAGGTTCTGTGGGCATTTTTCCTCACATAATCCGCATGCAACGCAGTTAGAAGAATGGGTCTCAGGACTAATGTTGTTCCAATAAGTGGCCCTAGCTTCTTCACCTCCTCCCTTCAGGTGGTACTCATTATATTGATCAAGTATTTCCGGTATATCCACACCCTGCGGACATGGCATACAGTACTGGCAAGCTGTACACCCTACGAAACCCAACCTATTGTACGCTTCCTTTACCTCTTTGTAGATGGATAGTTCTTCCCCCGTGAGGATTCCGATACCGCTATTGTCAGCGTACTGTAGGTTCTCTTCCACATGTCGCATTTCACTCATGCCGCTTAAGACTACGCTGACCTCGGGGAGGTTCCAGACCCACTGGAGTGCCCATTCAGCTGGGGAGCGTTTAACCTTGGCATTTTCCCAGATCTTCTGAACCTCCTCGGGAGGTGTTACTCCTAATTTTCCTCCCTTTATGGGTTCCATAACTACTACCGCTAAGCCTCTGTCTGCTGCATACTTCAATCCCTCAATGCCAGCTTGGTAGTGGGTGTCCATGTAGTTCAGCTGTATCTGACAGAAGGTCCAGTCATGAGAGTCAACAATTTCCTTGAATAGAGGGAGTTCGTCGTGGAAGCTGAAGCCTAGATGCTTTATTTTTCCCTGTTTTTTCTTTTCCTCAGCCCAGTCAAGTATGTTAAATTTTTCCACTTTTGGCCAAGTGGTGTTTCTCATGCCGTGTAGGAGGTAGAAGTCTATATGATTTGTCTGGAGTTTCTCAAGGTGATTATTGAAGATCTCATCTAGGTCTTCCTGTTTCTCAACCATTCGAACGGGCATTTTGGTTGCGAGCATTGTTTTCTCTCTATACCCGTCCTTCAAGGCCTTGCCTAAGAGTCTTTCAGAGTTGCCTCTGTGGTACATGTAAGCCGTATCAACGTAGTTCACGCCGTTGTCGATTGCGTATCTGATCATTTTTATTGCTAATGGCTCGTTGATATTGCCGGTGTCTCTACCAATTATTGGAAGCCTCATGGCACCGAATCCCAGTGCTGAGACTTTCCAGTCTAGCTTTCCAAATTTGCGATATTTCATATGATCACAGTAGATGATAGGCAGTAAGTGTAAGCCCTGTTTATAGGGGTTACTTAGCACTTTTTGATTAGGCTAGCGCTGAGGAAAAGACTTAACGACTCAAGTCGATGATAGCTAACTGATACTATGATTGAAGGGTTTCGTGACAGTTTTGGTTACAGGGTTCATTATGTTAACTGGGAAGGAACCGGACCTAAAGTAATTCTCATCCATAGCATGGGAATGGACGCCCACAGCATGGAAAAGCTCGCCGAGTCTCTGAAGAATGAGTGCCAGGTTCTTAGCCTTACCATACTAGGGCATGGGGATAGCGACACTCCGAATACCCATCTGCCTTTACAAGAGCACGCTGAGATCATCAGGAACTGCTACAAACAGCTGGACTTTTACCCCAGCGTACTGGTTGGTCACAGCGTCGGCGGTATGATGGGAATGATCTTAACTGCTGAGCATCCTGAAGAGTTCAAGGGATTGGTGCTGGTGGACATTGCGCCATTCGAACCAAGGGAAAGGCCTGCAAGACCCACGCCACCAGCTTATTTTGAAAACGAAGAAAAGGCGAGGGAATGGTTGGCTGAGACATACCCGGGATTCACGGATTACTATGTTGAGAACAGGCTCAGGCACGCTTTCATTAGGAAAGAGGGTAAGCTCTGGCTCAAGCCCAGAGGGGACTCCATCCGAAGTGGCTCAATGATTAACCTTTGGCCCTACGTGGAACGCATTAGATGTCCGGTTCTACTGTTGATAGGCAAAGAAAGCGATCTGGTGTCCCACGAAACAGCGGAGAAAATGGAAAACAAGGTCCCTGAACTACAAACTGTGATAGTTGAAGGAACCGGCCACATGATACCACAGGACGTTCCTGACAAATTTGAAGGCCTCGTTAAAGACTTTCTAAACAAAATCAATCGTTAAAATCTCCCAAAACAATCGTTTTTTTATCTCGCGCCATTTTTTAAACACCATTCATAAGAACTTTACTGGTATAAATTGGAATTTAAAAAAGTAATAGAGAAGAGAAGAAGTATCCGAAAATACAAGAAAACACCCATACCTAGGGAAACAATATTAGAGATCCTTGAAGCCGCCAGGATCGCGCCCTCTGCCGCCCATCGGCAGCCATGGCACTTTATCGTCGTTGAGGATAAGAACAAAATAGAGAAGCTAGCCAAACAGGCATGGGCAGCCGATGCTCCGGTCATGATTGTGGGTCTAGCCGATCAAGAAGCTTCCCCAGGATGGTGCCTCAATGACCTTGGAATAGCTTTCGAACACTTGGTTTTAGCTGCAACAAATCTGGGTCTCGGTACATGCTGGATGGGACAGTCAAATAGAGAAGAATTGGTGAGGGATCTTCTTGATATTCCAGACAAGTACAAGGTTGTGGCATTAACTCCCCTAGGACAACCCGATGAGACCCCGTCACCCAAAGAAAGAAAGAGTCTAAAGGATATAGTTAGCTGGGAAAAATACGGTTCCTAAACTCAATTTTTTTCAATTGCGAACGTGCACACGCGATATTTGGGTTTGGGTTTAAAATTTAATCCCCCCACACACACATAATAACGTTTACAAATAGCCATTTGAATTCAAACTGATAAAAATGTCAGAAAAAGTATTAATGAGAAGTGAGGAGAAAAGAAGCAGATCCGAAGTAGCCAATTTTCTGAGAGACGTTGCAACAAAGATAGACGAAGGGTCATTAACATTTCGCCAAGGAGCAGAAGAGGTTGTTTTTGAACTACCAGACACATTAGAACTTGAGTTAAAAGTTGNNAATACCCATTTCGTTTATGTGCGCACTCACGTGTTGAGGAAAAACTGGGAAGAACACCAAAAATTCAGTTTGAGATTGAACTTGAATGGCTTAAAGACGGTGAATTAAAAAAAGGAATAGAAATAGTATAGCCTTATCGTGCGCGCTAAGACTCTGCTAGATTTTAACTTAAAATGAACTAAATTTAACTTAATATCAACTAAATTCAACAAAAGCCCTACAAAGACTCTACAATAATTAAACCCATTAATAATCTAATTTAACCAGAATTCAACTAACGATTTTTACCGAAATTTATCGTAATTTAACGAAGGCTTAACGAAACTTAAGCGATTTAAAAGCGAAAGTAACGCGATTTTTATCGAAATCTTAACGAAGCAATAGTAAGTGAAAAAGCTAAAAAGAACCTACGCGCGCGCTAGCTAGCATTCATTAATATATATTTTGTGTGCACGCACGCAAGAATAAATAGTAATAGTTGAAGCGCTTGCATACCTAAACTGGCTTCCTTTAAATAGACTCAAATAATGTACGGGGAGAGCGCGTGCTTAGTAGAGGTGGCATGCTACCTTTTGGTTTTCTCCTGAATCCTCTAGTTGTGGTTCTTCTTTTCTGCATATTGGCATCACGTTTGGGCATCTGGTGCTGAATCTGCATCCAGTTGGTATATCTATGGGGCTGGGGACGTCTCCTTTTAGGACGGTTCTTTCAACTTTTTTTGTTTTTGGGTGGGGAATTGGTGTTGCTGATAGAAGGCCTTTGGTATATGGGTGAAGGGGGGTGGTGAAAAGATCGTCTACGTCGGAGGATTCTACAATTCTTCCTAGGTACATCACCGAGACGTTTTGGCAGAATGACCTGACTACGCCTAGGTCATGGCTTATGAACAGGTAGTTTGTTCCGAAATCTTCTCCTAGTTCCTTCATTAAGTTTAGTATTTGAGCTCTTAAGGAGAGATCCAGTGATGATACGGGTTCATCTGCAACGACAAATCTTGGTTTTAATGCGAGGGCTCTTCCTATTGCTATCCTTTGTCTTTGCCCTCCGCTAAATTCATGGGGGTATCGGTTAAGCTGTCTTTGAGCTGGTGTTAGGCCTATTTTTTCAAGTAACTCGACTATGTGGTCTTCTATTGTTTGTTTGTCGTAATATTCATGTACTTTATAGGGTCTGCTTAGGATTTGTCGTATCGTTTTACGTGGGTTGAGGGATGCGTAGGGGTCTTGGAATATTATTTGCATATCCTTTCTTAGAGCTCTTAACTCTTTTTCACTGGCTTTGAAGATATTTATGCCGTCGAATTTTACTTCTCCTGACGTTGGCTTCATTAAACCTATGAGTAGCCTTCCAACTGTGGTTTTTCCGCATCCGCTCTCCCCTACTAAACCTGTAACTCCTTTTTGGGGGATATTTAGGTCGATATTATCTACCGCGTGAACGTATCTTTGTTCTTGGGCGAGGAAGTTTTTCCTAACTGGGAAGTATTTCCTTAAGTTTTTGGCTTCTACTAGCATCAGGTTTCATCTTCCTTTTGCCAACATCGGGCATAATGGTCGGGTTCAATCTCCGATAAGGGGGGTTCCTTTGTGCTGCACATTGAAGTCTTTTGGGGGCATCTTGGGTGGTATCTGCAACCTGATGGGAGGTTTATCATATCGGGGACGTTTCCCTCAAGGGATACCAGTTCTTTTTTAAATTCATCGATGCTTAACGCGGATTCAAGTAGTCCTTTGGTATAAGGGTGGATGGGATTATCAAACAGTTTGTATATTTCACCGTGTTCTAAGATTTTTCCAGCGTACATTACATAGACTATGTCGCATATCTCCGCTACGACTCCTAGGTCGTGGGTGATGAGCATTAAAGACATGTCTGTTTCTTCAATCAAAGATTTGATTAGTTCGATGATCTGTCTTTGAATCGTTACATCTAGGGCTGTTGTCGGTTCGTCCATGATTANNGATTACTAGTGTAGGGTTACATGCGAGTGATATTGCTATGAGTATTCTCTGTCTCATACCGCCGCTTAGTTGGTGTGGATAATAGTGCATTACTTCCTCTGGGGCGGGTATGCCCACTTTATTGAGGAGCTCTATTATCATTTTGTTTACTTCCTTTTTTTTGTCGGGTTGATGCTTTAGAATCGTTTCTTTGATCTGGTTGCCAACCTTAAAAACTGGGTTCAGAAAGGTTAGTGGGTCCTGGAAAACCATGGAGATCTCGTTTCCTCTTATCTGCATCATTTCCTTCTCTGAGAGTTTAACTAGATCTTTTCCTTTGTACAGAATCTGGCCTTCCTCTATTATTCCGGGGGGGTTTGGGATCAGGCCCATCACGGTCATTGCTACAGTGGATTTTCCGCAGCCTGACTCCCCGACGATGCCTACTGCTTTTTGTTTGGGGATCTTCACGTCTATGCTGTCAATTGCTTTGATCACTCCGTTTAAGGTGTGATAACTTGTCCTCAAGTTTTCTATTTGGAGCAGGTTTTCTGGGCTTTCCATTCTTTTCATCTTTCCTTTAGCCTTGGGTTTAGTACATCGTTCAAACCATCCCCCACCAGGTTTAGTGCAGTAACGAGTAGAAATATGCAGAGTCCTGGGAAGAATGCCATCCACCAGGCGTTTCGCAGATGTTCCTGAGCGTTTCTTAGCATGTATCCCCAACTCATTTGATTGGGGTCTCCTAGTCCTATGAAGCTTAGAGCTGCTTCCACAATTATTGCTCTACCAACCTCTAGTGAAGAGTTTACTATTGCAGGGGGGATTGCGTTTGGCAGTATCTCTCCGAAGATGATGTAGCTGCTTTTTTCACCTACTGCTCGAGCTGCTTGGACGAATTCCTGTTCCTTTAGTGACAAAAATTCTGCTCTTATTAGCCTGGCTACTCTTGGCCAGCTTAGAACAGCAATCACTATAACTACGTTCCAGATGCTGCCTCCTAGAAAAGTTATCATGATCAAAGCTAGGAAGAAGGATGGTATTATCTGGAAGAAC